>SDBS01000832.1_pt1 | contig 31026 bp, 19 predicted proteins | sample 2277091 | NCBI WGS metagenome assembly SDBS01 (sample SAMN10404972, study PRJNA504765) | marine sediment metagenome | isolation source: marine sediment core GS10_PC15, 163 cmbsf | place: Arctic Ocean: Southern Knipovich Ridge | collected 2010 | reverse complement strand
ACATTAGCGCTTATCGGCCGAACCTTTGCCCAAGTCTTTCCCCACAGTATATTAATTTCCACAAGCCCTTTTTCTTTTGGACGAGATTACCTCTTGATTGGATTCAAAGAAAAAATAAGGCTGGATCTTGATATTGCCGATAAGAACCTTGTCTATTTGCAGAATTCAAAAAATGTCAATCTCCGTGATCCTAAATTGCTGCTCCGGTTTATTGTATCCGAGAACCTCCAAGATCTTTTTGGCACAGGCCCTATCAATACAGACAATCGACCCCGGCTTGAATTTTCAGCACCAAAACTGATGCATCTCTCCGACGAAAAAATAACTCAAAAGCTTGTTTCAAAAAGAGCGCTGCGTCCTGAGACAAGTCAAATCGTGTCCTATGTCCTGAATGATATTGATGCACAAATAGATTTTGCGCGATATGCTTTATCCCTGTTTATGCCCTTTCCCAACATGGTTGATTTATCCAATGCTACATCAGTACAGAAAGATCTTTTTTTCAAACTCATGGAGACGTATTGTTCTAAAAATGTGATAGATTATTCCATCCTGATGGATTCAGAACTTCAAAACAGATGCCGTATGGTCCAGATCGAAGCCATAGAAAACAAGATCGATTTGATGCCTGATAAAGCAGGCTCCACCTTTTATTTGGCTAATCTTTATTTAGAATTAGGCCGTTTGGATGAAGCCTTCAACAACTATTCGTTTTCGCTTCAACTAGGGCCAAATAATGCCTATGCTCATAATAACATTGGATACCTTATGATGCTAGAAGGTAAATTTGAAAATGCCATTTCACATTTCACGCAGGCTATAGAGTTAAAGCATGATTTTCCGGAGGCCTATAGAAATAAAGGATTTACCTTTACACAGCAGGGAAAATACCAAGAAGCCGCTGAAGAATATCAAAAAGCCATAGACCTTCTCCCTGAAAATCATACTCTTCACAATGATTTGGGTGTGATTCTTTCAAGATTAGAAAAATTAGATGAAGCTATCAAACATTTTAAAGAGGCTCTTCGCATCAAGCCTGACTTTACAGAAGCACAAAGAAACCTCAGGATCGCTCTGCAGCGATAATTAGAACAAAATATTGGATAAATCCAATTATATGGATTTTTTTTTCATGGGGATTTTTTATGACTATACATAAAGTATTGATTTATAAGGCATTTAATAAACGCTGTTGTTTGGCATAAATATTGCTTTATAATAGAATAAATTAGATGGGAATTATCCAGATTCAAATGACTTCTATAAAAAATAAAAATCTCAGGAGGGGAGGTGCAAATCGGATAAAAAAAATTAAAAAAAGGTCAAAGTTGGGGTGAATTCTTTCACTCTAGGGGATTATTAAAATTCAATAAAATGGAGAGAATTTTGAGAAAAATATTTACAATTTTATGTATGCTTTTTCTGGTAGCTGGATTATCCAATGCCCAGGAACGGGGTGCTATCAAAGGAAAAGTGGTTGATCAAGATGGGATTGCTCTTCCCGGAGCTGGCATAAGCCTAACGGGACCCAAAATCGCACCCAGAAATGCGGTCACATCTGATCAGGGAAATTTCAGGTTTTTGAACCTTCCTGGCGGAGAGGACTATACACTCGTCATCGCACTTGCCGGGTTCAAAACGATCACACGCGAAAAATTGGAGGTCTCTTTTGGCAGAGATATCAGTTTAAACCTCGTGCTCGAGCAATCAACACTGGAAGAGTCCATCACAGTCATAGGACAAACTCCTACCATTGATGTTAAAAAAACCCAGGTAGGTGTTAATATCACAGATGATATGATCATGAGCATGCCGACCGCACGAAATCCTTGGGTCATTATGGCGATGGTACCTGGAATGCTGATCAATAAAGAAGACGTCGGTGGAAATGAGTCGGGTCAGCAGTCCGATTACTCCGGACATGGAAGCAGAGACGCGGATAATACATGGAGCATTGACGGTGCCAACATCACGGATAATTCGGCACTGGGTGCTGCTCCGGCCTATGTCAATATTGCAGGTTACGAAGAAGTTCAGATCAACTATGGCAATAATGATATCAAATCGATGACAGGTGGTGTTCAGCTCAATATCATCAGCAAAAGCGGTGGTAATGCATTTGCCGGTACTTTTTACATGGATGTGTCTAGAGATGCATGGCAGTCGTCTAATGCGACTCAGGAAGTGCTGGATCTTTACGACACATATAATCCAGGAGTGGATAAGATCTATCTCTATGGAGCCAACTTCGGTGGTCCCATTGTCCAAGATAAAGCCTGGTTCTATGGATCCTGGGGTGTCCAGGATATCGCTGCCAGGAATATCAATGGAACCACTGACAAAACCTGGCTGGTCTCCGGTTACGGAAAACTCAACTTTCAGCTTACACCCAGCACCAGAATTGAGGGCTTTCTTGAATGGGACAATAAACTTAAGTGGAACAGGCTCTGGCATTCTGCCGCAGAGTCCGGTCCAAATCATGTTTGGAACCAAGACGGCCCCGGCTGGATGGGCAAAGTCGAATTGGAACAGTTGGCTGGAAACCTGTATTTAAACGCAAAGTTTATCTTTATGGATGGCGGATTCTTTCTTCGCCCTGTCATGGAACACACATCGGATGGATCAGGGCCTTACTACATTCGGGATAACACCCGGCCCTTTCACTACGGTAACACTGATGATTATGGGACAAACAGAGACTCTTACAACCTGAACATTACGGGTAACTATTTTGCAGAAGGCATCCTGGGTGGCGATCATGATATTAAATTCGGAGTGGACTATCTGGTATCATCTGTCACCTCTTATGATTATTATGAAGGGAATCTTGTCCTTGCCTATTGGGGAGCCGATGATTATCTTCCTACGGGAGAATGGTGGGAAGCCTGGCTTATGAGAGATATGAGCATCAACTTAAGTGAGAAAAGGATTGGCTTTTTCGTCCAGGATACCATGACTTTTGGAAACTTGGCTGTAAACATTGGAATCAGATACGATCATGAAAAATCTTTGGTCAAGGACGAATTTCAACCCGCTTCACCCTGGCTGCCTCAATATATGCCCGAAATAAGCATTGATGAACTGGATCCCGGTGCAGCATGGAAAACACTTTCACCCAGGCTTAGTTTTATCTACGATATTGGTGGAACCGGAAAAAATGTTATCAAACTCAGTCTAGCCCGTTACGGATCTCAGGATGGATACAATATGGCATGGCACGTAAATCCGATCGGCTATACAGAAATCGATGTCATATGGCAGGATATGAACGGCGACACACGCGTAACAGCCGACGAACTTTTTGGATATGACTGGGATACCGGCGGAGTTAATGATGTCAACAATCCCGACAACTGGTTATGGTATGGTGGACTCAATCCCGATAATCCAACAGACGTCGCGCCACGCGACCTTATTGATCCAAATTTCAGTTCGCCCCTGCTCGATGAATTTACTTTTTCCTTTGAAAAAGAAATCATGGAAGACTTTGCCGCCCGTTTCGAGTTGTTTTACAAAAAAAATCACAACGGCACCTGGTATAGGGGAATGCTGAATTCAGCGGATCCGAGTGATCTGGACTCCCAAGACAACTACTACGTAGACGGAACTGCGGATATTGTTAATCAGCCTGTTTACGGCCGCACCACACGCTACTCCTATTCATACCTCACCAACTACGATAAACGTAATTCAGTGTACAAAGCCGTACAGATCGTACTCAACAAACGCCTTTCCAATGGCTGGATGATGGATGCGTCTTTTACACTGTCCGACTGGACAACCAATTACGAAGGGGAATATACTAATCCTCAAAATATCGCGTACTATGACGGAGGTGCCAATTCCGCAATGAATTCACGGTGGCAGTTTAAATTCTCCGGTCTGTATCAAATTCCCTTTGGTGGGATCAATGTCAGCTGGATCTTCCGAGCACGAGACGGTTACGTCTTCTCGCCCTATGTCGAAGATTGGGCGCCAGGAACAAGTTGGCGTAATGTATACGGTAACGAAGATGGAAGCGGAGGAACTTATGGAGACCAAAGGCGACCTAACTTCTATGAACTCGACTTCAGGCTGGAAAAAACGTTCATGATCTCAGACACATCTAAAGTCACCCTCGGCGTCGATGCATTTAATGCATTCAACAACAACCACACCCTAGAGATGTACAACAAAATCACGACGACTTCTACTTTCAGAAAAACCAGCAAGATCCTCAATCCTCGCGTATTCAGATTCGGAATCAGATTCGACTTCTAATTCTTACACACTAGATCTGCAAAAAGCCCCTTCCATCTCAGGATGGGAGGGGCTTTTTTTTGCCCACAGCGAATGATATAATGGAAAGCGAGGTGAAGGTATGAAAAGGAATGGCCTTGTATTTTTTCTTTTTATCCTGTTGGCCTTTTCCTCTCTATCTGCCCAGGGATATCGGGGAAAAGGGAGGATCAAAGGGATTGTCTATGATAAGGAAGGAAATCCATTGGAAGGTGTTAAGATCAGTTTCTTTTCCGTTAAAGCCCAGTCAGGGTTTGAAAGAGTAACGGATGAAGAGGGAAAGTGGAGAGCGTTCTATATCAAGGGTGGTGAGTACAAAATTGATTTCGAAAAAGAAGGCTATATGCCAAAAAAAATAAGCGCAAATATCAATGAGTATAATAAAAATCCAGACCACGAAATTCGACTGGAAAAATTCGAAGGATTGGTCATCACTGAAGAATTGAGGAGAGAATTAAATAGCGGCAACTCACTGTTCGGTGCCGGAGAATATGAAAAAGCGATAACCGCATACAAAACTGTCATTGAAAAGTTCCCAGATGCCGCTGTTCTCTATCAAAACATTGCTAACTGCTACTTTCAGATGGAACAGTATAACCAAGCAGAAGAAAACTACCTTAAAGTCCTTGAAAAGGACTCTGAAAACGTAGATGCCATGCTGTCGATTGGAAATACATATACGAATCGTGGAAATGAAAATCAAGCTATGGAATGGTACAATAAGATTGAATTTGAAAAAATTAATGATCCTTTGGTTTTGTACAACTTGGGATCAAAATATTACACTCAAAACGAACATGAAAAAGCCTTAAAATATTTCCACCGGGCCGTAGAACTTAAGAAAGATTTCTTGGACGCTCTTTACCAGATAGGACTTGTTTATTTAACCAAAAACAACAAAACAGAATCTATCAATGCATTTATGCAGTATTTGGTCTTTGATCCGGATTCGGAAAGAGCCAGTCAGGTAAAAAGTTTTATAGAAATCTTAAAGAAATAAACATGTTATCCAGGCCTCTTTATAAAAAAAAAAATGATTTTTTTTGGATAGCGATCCTTTTTCTCTATTTTTCCTTAGGACTTCTATCTTCACACGTACATTCTTTAGCAAAAACAACAGCCAAGTCATCCCGCCTGAATGTTCTTATGATCACAATAGATACATTGCGTCCCGACAGATTAAGCTGTTACAACAGCGCTTTTCTTAAAACCCCTCATATCGACAGTTTGGCTGCCAAAGGAAGTTTATTTTTAAAGAGCTTTGCCCACACTCCGACAACACTTCCATCCCATACGAATATCCATCTGGGAACAACCCCCCTCTATCATGGTGTCCATGACAACCAAAATTTTAAGGTGCAGGATGAATTTCTAACTCTGGCCGAACTATTAAAGGATAACGGATATTCAACCGGAGCTTTTGTTGGGGCATTCCCGCTTGATTCCAGATTCGGGCTCACCCAAGGATTTGACATCTATGATGATGATTACGGTACTGTACGTTCTGAGGAATTTTCCTACATCGAGCGTAAAGCCGAAGTTGTTGTCCAAAAAGCTCAGGCATGGCTCACGGACAGGGAAGATCCCTGGTTTCTGTGGCTCCACTGCTTCGATCCCCACCAACGTTATGATCCTCCCGAACCCTTTAAAACAGAATACAAGGACCGTCTCTATGACGGAGAGGTGGCCTATGTCGACTCCATGCTGGGCCGACTATTTAACTTTCTTCAGCAGCAAAACCTGTACGAAAACACACTCATCATTTTTACGGGAGATCATGCAGAATCATTAGGAGAACATGGGGAGTCGACTCACGGATATTTTGCATACAACAGCACGCTATGGATCCCCTTAATCATCTATTACCCCGGAATAAAAACGGGGAAAATCGATCAGTATGTGTGCCACACCGACATCTTCCCAACAGTATGTGATGTCCTGGGAATAAAAAAACCTTCTTTTCTTCAGGGGATTTCCCTACTGCCTTCTATAAATGGGAAAAAGCTGTCCTCGCGTCTGATCTATTTTGAATCACTCTATCCGTATTACAGCCGGGGATGGGCACCTTTAAAAGGATATATTCAAAAACAAGAAAAGTATTTGGACACCCCTATTCAGGAATTGTATGACCTGGGTAAGGACTTCAACGAAACCGAAAATCTGGCCAAAACAAAAAATTTAAATACGTACAAATCAATATTATCTGATTTAATAGAAGACCAAACTTATGAAATTAAGGAAAAAAAGCAGACAAAAGCCGATAGAGATACGATAGAGCGGCTGAAAAGTTTGGGATACATCTCGAGTCCTCAGGCCATATCAAATAAGAAATTCACTGCTCAGGATGATCTAAAGGAACTCCTTCCCTATCAAACACAGCTTCAGTCTGCTATGAAGGCCTATCATAAAGACGATTTCACTGAGGCGATAGATCTTTTGAAAGGGATTATCACAAATAGGAAAGATTTTGATCTGGCCTATACACATCTGGCAACCCTATACAAAGAACAAAGAAATTTTAAAGAAGCCATTGAAGTTCTTCGTGAAGGTTATTTGAACTGTCCCTCAAGCTATAAGGTTATCACGACTTTTGGCATAATTCTTACCGAAGTTGCTCAATATGATGCGGCCATCACTATCCTTAAAGAGGGAATGGCCATAATTGATTATGATCCGGAGCTCTGGAATTATCTAGGAGTGGCCTATTGGAAAAAAGGGAATCTAGAACTGGCTAAAGAGCACTTCCTGCAATGTCTGTCTTTGGACGATAATTATCCTATTGCATTTAACAATTTAGGTTCTGTCTATCTGTCACAGTTCATCAAAACTAAAGAAAAACAATCTCTCGTAGAGGCTATCAATCTCTTCAAACGTGCCATCGAGTTGGATCCATTGTATGCTTCTGCCTACAACGGCCTTGGGGCCGCCTACAGAAATCAGGGAAATCTGGATGGGGCGATCTATTGCTGGGAAAAAGCAGTGGAATTCGATACAAATTTCGCCTATGCTTTATACAATCTGGGAATGGCTTATTTTGCTAAAGGAGAAAATATTAAAGCCGCGGAAACACTGACTAAATACAAAGAAAAAAATTACCACCTTCTTCCCACCGACGAGAAAAATAATCTTGATAATCTCATTAAAAAGATCAAAAAGTTGTCATGAATAAACGTAAGCGGCAAATCTTATTTGAATTGGTGATGTAGAGGGATTCAGAATGAAAGCAAGTGTTAATCGAGTATTTGTCTTTCTTTTTCTTATTTGTTCGTTACTTTTTTCGAGTCAGAAGCAAAAAGAAAAAGACCTTCCAATCAAATATCAGGAATGGTTAAATTTAACCACTCACATTATTCTTCCCGAGGAAAAAGGCGTTTTCTTGGAACTTCAAAATAACAGAGACCGCGATCTTTTTATCGTATCATTTTGGCGGCAGAGGGATCCCACTCCCGGCACGCCTCAGAATGAATATAAAGATGAGCATTTAGATCGGTTTGGATATGCCGATACGTTTTTCAGACGTGGAACTACCAGAGACGGCTGGAGGACAGATATGGGACGGATCTACATAATTTTAGGCCCTCCTGTCAGTATCGAAAGGTTTGACAATGTTATGGGAGTCTATCCCTGTCAAGTTTGGTCTTATTACGGAGATAGCAGCAAAGGACTGCCCACCAACTTCACCTTTCTCTTTTTTAAGAGGAACGGAGTGGGCGAATTCAAACTCTACAATTCAATCAATGATGGACCTGGAGCCCTTATCATCCAAAAACAGGATTTAGACCTATTTGATTCTGCAAAGATCTATAAGCAGATCAGAACATTGGCTCCCACTCTTGCCGGGCCTGCCGTGACCATGATACCCGGACGATATACGTTCGATTTCCGTCCAAGTCTCAGCGATAATCAAATTTTGGTAGATATCCTCGATTCTCCAAGAAAAGATGTCAATCCCACTTATGCCAGCCATTTTTTGAACTATATGGGAGTTGTAAGCACAGAATATTTGACAAATTTTATCGAAAGCAATACCGATATCGCCATCATCCATTCCCCATTGTTAAATATGAATTTTGTGCATTTTTCCATCAATCCCAAATTTGTTTCTATTGATTTTTTTGAACCTAAAGACCAGTATTATTGTAATTTTTCACTCCATGTCAGCGTGAGAAAAAACGAAGTTGTCCTCTTTCAATACTCAAAAGATTACCCGTTTTACTTCCCTCCAGATAATATCAATCGAATCCAAGGAAGCGGAATCGCGATCCAGGATTCTTTCCCCATAGTTGAAGGAAACTACAGCTTGAATATTCTTATTCAAAACTCAGTAGGAAAAGAGTTTAGTGTCTTCGAAACGGAAATATCTATTCCCACGGCAACCGATTTGCCCAGGATTATGGGGCCTGTGCTCGGGTATGAATTCCAGGACTCAACCGCTTATGTGAATCTGCCTTTTAAACTTAATAATAAAAAACTTCTGATTGATCCGAGGTATACGTTTTCTCCCAAAGAAGATGTGGCCATTCTTTTTAATGTTTTAAATTCTACAAGAGAGCTGTGGGAGAAGGGAAAAATTGACATTCAAATCAATAGTATAACAGCAAAAAATCCAATTAAAAAAACATTTTCTATATATCTTAAAAATTATCCCTTCAGTACAAATCTTGGAATAACTCATTCTCTCCCTGCCTATGATTTATCTCCCGATTATTATATTTTGACTCTGATCTTAAAAAAGGACGACGCTGAGATAATTGATGAGAAGACCGGAAATTTTATCATCTCCCCCCAAGACATCGTCCCTCACCCTGTGACATTAGCCAAAGCTTTTCCATTATCAAATAACTTTTTATACCTCTATGCACTGGCTTACCAGTATGATAAAGTGGATAAACTCGATAAAGCAGAAGCCATCTATCAGCGTGCTTTTACTTCACAACCTGATTATTCAGCCGGACTGATCGAATATGCCCATTTTCTCATCAAAATAAAAAAGTATTCTCAAAGCATCGAACTGATCGAGCGAGTCGAAGGACAGGAAGAAACAAAGTTCCAATATTTTCTGATTAAAGGAAAGGCCCTTAAGGAGATGGGAAACTACTCAATGGCCATAGACAACTTTTTAGAGGGAAACAAGATTTATAACAGTGATACTGATCTTCTTGGATCGCTCGGTTATTGTTTTTACAAAACAGGCGACATCAAAAATGCTCTCGATGTTTTGAAGGCATCCTTAAAACTAAATCCAAATCAGGAAGATATAAAAAATCTCATCAAGGAGATTGAAAAGAAGGAGTAGACAGAATGAGAAAAACATATCTTTGGCTGTTTATTTTATGTCTTTCCCTGCCGATGATCTCTCAAGATATCCAAGAGAAAAGCCAGGTGATCAATGTCGAAATTCCTGTCCGGGTATTTTCAGGAACGACATTTATAGACACTCTAACCATGGCTGATTTTGAGATTTATGAGGATGGTGTCCTCCAAGATATCGAAGCCGTTTATCTGGTGAAAAAAACGTCAATTGAAAGGAGTCAGGAAAAGAAAAGATTTTCTCCTCGAACGGCAAGAAATTATTTTCTTTTTTTTGAAGTTACGGAGTACAGCAGCCGGCTTGGCGATGCGGTGAAATACTTCATTCATAATGTTATCCTTCCGGATGACAGTCTGACTATTGTGACCCCTCTAAAAACTTATAGACAGACTACCGAAGCATTCAAACACAACACCAAAGAAGAACTCACCAAACAACTTACTGATATATTAAAGAAGGATATTACTATGGGAAATTCTCAATACAGAAGTGCCTTGATGGAACTTACGGGTCTAGCCTCAACTTTAGCCTCGGATACCGAGAGAGGGTCCGGGGAGGATCTAAGAATTATGGACACAAGCTCATCGAATCAATATTCCCATTATCCCTTTGATAGAAAACTTCAGAAATATGCATCCATTTTAGAAAGGCTCGAAAGTCTAAGAAAAGTCAATCAGGACAAATTGCTTGGTTTTGCCACTTATCTAAAAGAATTGGAAGGCCAAAAATATGTCTTCCTCCTTTACCAAAGGGAATTTATTCCCCAGATAGAGCCTAGGATTATGGATAAATATTTGGATCTCTATCAGGACAGCCCGCATGTAACCCAAACTCTAAAAACCCTGTTTTCTTTTTATCGAAGAGATGTCTCTTTTAATGTTGACCTTGTCAAACAGAACTATGCGGATTCCTTTATCTCTATTCATTTCTTATTCCTGACTCCCCCCTCCCAAAACATGCCCGGCCTTGTCTTTAATGAACATTCAGAGGATATCTTCAGTGCTTTTAGAGAAATGGCCCTCTCCACAGGGGGTTCGGTGGAAAGTTCTGCAAATCCAGAGTACCTGGTCAATCAAGCGGTCAAAGCATCTGAGAACTATTATCTTCTTTATTATTCCCCTTTAAATTATAAAGAGGACGGAGAATTTAAAAGAGTTGAGGTTCGAGTGAAAGGCGAAAAATATAAAGTCGTTCACCGCTTTGGGTATTTTGCAAATTAAATTGTTTGAATCTATAATTGATTCGTATTTTTTATATTGAATTTAACAAATAAAAGAGAGGAGATTCGCCATGAAAAACTTGTTTTTTAAAAAAATTTTAATCTCTGTGGTGGTTCTGTTTGTCTTAATCCTTATCGGTTTTTCCGCAGAGGAAATAATTCAAAGCAGCTGGACAGTTCAACCCATCAAAATTGACGGATTGAGTCAGGATTGGAGTGATATCAATCTAAATTCAGATAAAAAATCAAAGGTCGATTACGCATTTCAGAATGATGGGGAATATCTTTATACTCTGTTTAAATTCAATGATCCCGCTACTCTAAGCTCAATCCAGACAACCGGTATGAGATTGTGGTTTAATCTGGAGGGAAAAAACAAAAAAGTCGCCGGTGTCAGACTGATAACAAAACAGGTCACAACAGAAGAATACATAGCCTTCATAGAGAAAAAACAAGGGCCCCTTCCCGATAAAGATAAAAATGAAATACACGCAAATCCTCTTTATGTCATTTCTTTAAGTGAATCCCTCAACAAAAAAGGCGAACCTGTTCCTCAATCTCCTGGAACAGAAAACAGTTTCCCTGTCAGATTTCAAGTCATTACTCAGGAAAATATTGTTATTTTTGAAATGGCTGTCCCTCTGAAAAAAACCTCGGATTCATCTCCGGGAATCGGTACAGAACCTGGAAATATCATAAAAGTTGCGTTTGAATGGGGAGGAGTGACTAAAGAGATGAGAGAAGCATGGATGAAAACACGTGGAGCCGGTGGAGGTGGAGGAGGCGGCAGCCCAGGGAAAATTGCACAGGGTTCAGCAGGAAAAGGCGGGGGAGCGGAAAGCAGCGGAGCTATTCGTTCGCAGGGAATTGGAAGCCTGGCAGCATTGAACCAACGCATGAAGCAGTATAGCTTTTGGGTGAATCTTCAGCTGGCACAAAAAACAAAGTAGCGAGATTTCATGCACGCTGCCATACGACATTCACTCCCCTATTGGAAGAGAGTTCTCTTGCAACTGGAGCCATCTGTCCCGGAGCACCAGGACCGCCATCAACCATACCCATTATATTATTAATAAATGTATAGTGATACACTATGCTGGATTATGTGTATTACGGAGGGATATCAATGAAAATTAAATTTTTTATTGTATGTTTTCTACTATTGATTATTATTAATCCTGCATCTGCAGAGACCCACAAATTCAAAGCGACCAAGGGTTTTGACACTTATGCGAAACGCGAACCAGTTTTTTCGATAAAACCTGGTGATATTCTTGATACAAACACCCTGTACTCCGATTTTTTCACGGAAAAGGACGGTCCCTGGCCGGGTGAAGTCGGACCCATCTATATTGAGGGCGCAACTCCCAAAGATACTCTTATCATCAAAATTTTAAAGATACGACCTAATATCAGTACGGGAAGATCCGGCACATCCACAGTCTATGGGTCGCTTACATCAACCACAACCACCCCCATGCTTCATGATCCGGTTCCCTCAAGAATGTTCATCTGGAAAATTAACACTCAGCTCCTGACCGCAACACTCAATCTTCCAAACAGCCGCATGGAAAAGATTGAAGTCGAGCTGTCCCCCATGCTGGGCCGGTTGGCCACGGCCCCTCCCGGCGACCAAGCTATTCCCGGAGGTGTGCCCTATAATTTCGGCGGCAATATGGACACTTCAGAGGCCTGCGAGGGAGCCACCGTTTATCTCCCCATCTTTCATGAGGGGGCATATTTTTATTTTGGAGACGTCCATGCACTGCAGGGAGATGGAGAGATCACAGGAAGCGGCATAGAAACGTCCGCAGATGTTTTAATGCAGATTGATCTTATCAAGGACTACAAGATCGCCTGGCCGCGTTTGGAGAATAATGAATTTATTATGGTGGCCGGTTCAATCCGGCCTCTTCTTGACGCATTCCGGATCGCTCATGTCGAAATGGTCAAATGGCTCGAGTCAGATTATGGCTTTGACCGCTGGGAAGCCCTCCAGCTGCTGTCACAGCTGGGATCAGCACAAGTGGCCAATGTCGTAGACCCAAATTACACAGTCGTTGCCAAATTTCCGAAAAAGTTCCTTCCCGATCCAATTACTCTGAAAAACTGATCTATCAACAGATGAGGGATTAATACAATTTTTGTTGGGTTCGGATCTGGAGCTTATTCTTATTTTTCTTGAATGAATATCAGGAACTATTTCTGTAATAGAGTTTCTCGCGGAATTCTTTCGTCACTCATGGCAGCTTGATAAGCAAAGACAGCCATAATTACGGAGTTTTTCATCAGGTCATCGGCCTGCAGAGTATCCAAGAAATCGAGATTTGTATGGCCGGCTGTCCCTGGAATGCGGTCCTGAATGAACTGGAATCCCGGCAAACCTACCCTATCAAATGAAACATGGTCCGTGCTGCCCACACTCTGGATCGAGATCGCCGTAAAACCAAGATCTTGCAGGGGTTCCATCCATGCTGCAAAAATGCGACGGGCAAATTCATTCCCTTGGAGACAAATTCCCCGGAATGCCCCGGCCCCATAGTCCTGGTTAAAATAGACGGAAAATTTATCGTATCCCGGCTTGATGCCGATGTCGGAATCTTTGGGATTCCCGAAGTGTTTGTGGACGTATTCTCGAGAACCATGGAGGCCCTGCTCTTCTCCTCCCCAAAGCGCCACTCTGATCGTCCGTCGCGGCTGAGCGCCGATCGCTTTGAGAATGCGTGCGGCTTCCAGGGCCACCGCACATCCCGCTGTGTCATCACTGGCGTTTGGACTGGCATGCCATGTGTCAAAATGGGCTCCGATCATCACTATCTCATCCTTCAGGTCTGTCCCGGGAATCTCTCCCAGGACATTGTTAGCTTTTTCAACACGATCTCCCATACGGTTGCGGACCTCCAGCTCGATTTTAACCGGAATGTCTCTTTTCAGGATTCTGTACATCCGATTATAATGTTCGGGAGTTACGGCAATAATTGGCAGGGAGGCCAGGCTCCCCTCTAGAGACCACCCGTCGTCTTTTGTGCCGGGACGGGCAAATCCACGTACCAGACCCGGTCTGCCACTCCGGCATTCGAGTACGGAAAGAACTCCTTCGGTTTTAAAAAATTCAATTATTTCTGTGGACTTCAAAAGATCAGGATTGGGTGGAGGTGGAGGCACCCTTCGACGCTGAGGTTGAGGAATGACCTGTTCTTCGATCTTCTTCAGTTCTTCAGTACTCCTCCGTGGAGTTGCCTGTGCCATTCGGTTTAGGTCGATTTTAGCCGGCGGTGTCGACAAAACTATCTTGCCCGATAATTGACCACGAAATCCATCTAGATCTTTTTTTGTTTTAATATCGACAATAATAGTGGAGCCTGTGATCTTACCTTTTGTACTTGGTGTATGAGAGAGAGGAAATCCGATCATTGGCTGGTAGTCTGGTTCAATCATATGGATCGAGAAATACTCGTTGTCCCAGGAAACACCATAGTCCATAAATGGTTCGATGACAGTATTGACGAGGCCGACCTCTCCCATTTTGTTTTTAACCCAATTTTGGGCACGCTTCATATCTTCTGAAAGAGTCAGTCGTGCACCCAGCACATCGGTCATATACCCAACGATATCCATAACTTGGGAGTGCTGAAATCCCTCTTCGCGGATTTTAGCAACCATTTCCAAATCCACTTTAGGGGATTCATTTAAAGCATAAGCGGAAAAAACTATTATCACGCATATTGCCAATAGAATTTTAGAGATACACTTCATGGTAAACCTCCCACTCGAAAAAAATATTTCATGTGTGCTCTATTGTTCCGATTTTGGTGACGGAATTCAACACAAAAAAAGAAAATAACTAGAATCAGCGAATCATCGTAAAAGCATCCCTATTTCCGTGATCTCAAGAACGAGTTCTCCGTGAACCAGCCAGTCGATGAGAAATCACGGAAAGAGGGCTGTTTAATAAAACTCCAGTTTTTGCTTGAAGTAATTTTGAAATCAGATTATATTATTGAACTCTTAGGGTGAAAAGAAAGGAAGAGTTCGATTTCAACCAACAATAGTTCCGGACAGTCTATTCCTTTCAATTCTTTTAATCTGCTATTTGCATTCATATATATCCGAATCTATGTCAGAATTTATTTTAAGGTACATCAGGAGGAATTATGAGATTTTATCGATTTTTACTGCTCACAATGTTATGCCTTATGGTCCTTGGGACTGGTCTTATTTTTGCCGAAAGTTCTGTGACCACCAAAGACCTCAATGTCTTCAGCTGGCGACACATCGGCCCATGGACGTTTTCAGGCCGCATCACGGATTTTGCAGTCCCCAAAGGTCAGAGCCAAATCTATTATGTGGCCACGGCATCAGGGGGTCTCTGGAAAACAGAGGACGGAGGGATCTCTTTTGTCTCGATATTTGACCAGTACGGCAACATGAGTATTGGATATGTCGATGTCGCTCCATCTGATCCCAATATCGTGTACATGGGAACAGGAGAAGCCATGCATGCCCGTTCCTCCGCTCACGGAAACGGGATGTGGAAATCGACAGATGCAGGGAAAACCTGGACACACATTGGCCTCGAAAAGAGCTACTACATTCCCCGAATCGCCGTCGATAATAAAAATCCCGACATCGTCTATGTAGCGGCCGAAGGCGAACTCTATAACAACGATATGGAAGGCTATCAACGCGGCCTTTACAAGACTATTGATGGCGGAAAAACCTGGGATAAAGTTCTTGATCTCAAAGACCGCGGCGTGGGCGATTTTGTCCTAGACCCGAACAACTCGGATATCATCATCGCTTCTGCTTATAAGACCTACCGCAGAGCCTGGACTTTTATTGACAAACAGCCGGGCAATTTTCTCTATAAATCCACAGACGGAGGGAAAATCTGGAAAAAACTGACCCATGGTCTCCCCATGGACATCAAATCGGGATGGAATGGTCTGACAATTTATCCAAAAAATCCTAATATTGTCTATGTGCGTATGGACGAGGAAGTCAACCTGGGATTTGATCTGCGGGAAAACCGCTCCAATTTCAGAGGGAGAAGATTTTTCAAGGATGGCTTTAATTTCGACAAGTTCAAGTCCTTTAAAATCAACGCCAGCCTGGCAAAATTAGTGAAATTTGAACACATCCAAACTGAAGATCAAGAGGCTCTGGTCGAAAAACTCAATGAATTTATCAAAGACAAGGAATTTCAAACTAAAATTGGTATCGACTTAACTGCCTTTATCAAGACAGCCCGCAAGGCATACAAAGGAGACAAGGATATTCTGGACATGATGGACGCGGTTCAAAAAGTGCTGGATACGCCTGCACTCAAAGCCACAGAAGAAGAAGACAAAAATACCGCCGGCCGCTACCAGGTGATCAACCGCTATATCCTGCAGCTCATCTACGGCGGGGCTCTTGCCGAGATGTCACCCATCACAAAAAATGGAGTAGTGTACAAATCTGACGATTTGGGTGAGACCTGGAAAAAAATGACCGAATACAAATTTTCCGGCGGCAGTGCTGTCCTCAACGGTATTGAAGCAGGCTATTCAGGCCGAATCGAAGTGGACCCCAATGACGAAAACAAACTCTACGCCGTTGAAGTCCGGGTCATGATATCGGACAACGGCGGAAAAACCTTTAAGGCCGCACCGTGGAACGGAAACCGCAAGTCTCACGTCGATACACGTGGAATATGGATCGATCCTATCAACTCCAATCATATCCTCAACGGCAATGACGGGGGGGTGTCTGAAACCTGGGACGGCGGTAAACACTGGTCACAGAAAGAGACCATAAGCGCCCAGCAGTTTTATGATGTATCGGTCGACAGCGAATTCCCCTACAACGTCATGGGCGGCACTCAGGATAACGGATGCTGGATGGGACCTTCCCGGAACCGAAACTCCTATGGTGTTTTTCCGGCGGACTGGACCTATCTTCCCTCGGGAGATGGTTACTACGTTGTCCGCGACTGGTGGAATCCTGAATTCATCTATTATGAGAGTCAGTTCGGCCGCTCGAGCCGGATGAACCTCAAGACCGGGGAGACGGTAACCCTGTACGTCCGCAACACCCCCGAAGAGAACGCCGCCGGAAAACCGGCTCAACGGTATCAATGGGACTCCCCCATTCATCTCTCCCCTCACAATCCGGGCATTGTCTATATCGCTTCACAGTATGTTCACAGATCTTACCAGCGCGGTGAACCCGGCACTTGGGAAACCATCAGCCCGGATCTCAGCAAAGCCGATAAAGGCAAGCTCGCAGAATCCAAGAAAACAAACCTTCAGTGGGCCACTGTTTATACCTTTGCCGAATCCCCTGTCAAACCCGGTGTCCTCTGGGCCGGAACGGACGACGGCAATCTTCAGCTGAGTAAGAATTCCGGTGTTAGCTGGATTAACATCACGGCCAAATTTTATGACAATACGGGAAAACTTAAAAAAGATCATCCCGAAGGCGCCGTGCTGCCCTATGATCATTGGGTCTCAAGAGTCGAGCCCTCAAACCATGACGTCAATGTCTGCTATGTCACCTATTCCGGTTACCGGAGCCACACCGAAGACACCTCCTATGTCTATGTCACTCGGGATATGGGGGAAACCTGGGAGGATATCAGCGGCGGAATGATGAATCCCGTACGCGATATCAATGAAGATCCCGACAATCCCAATGTTCTCTATCTCGGTACGGACTACGGCGTATTTGTCAGCATAGACAGCGGAAAAAACTGGACGAATATCTCTGAAGACGCCCCGGATGTGATCATCATGGATATGGATATTCAGGAGCGTGAAAGAGATCTAGCCCTCGCTACATACGGCCGCGGTTTTTATATCATCGACATCTATCCATTTAAAGAGTTTTCGCCCGAAGTATTTGAGGAAGATGCCCATCTTTTTGATATGCAGCGAATAGTCAAATGGACTACCGAACGGCGAGGACAAAGCTACGGGGAGTTCGCCGTATCCCCGAATCCTCGTACAGAGGCAACGATCTATTATAATCTCAAGAACGAAGCCAAATCCGTGAAATTGGCAATCAAGGATTTAGAAGGAAATCTCCTCCAGGAAGTTCGTGGCAAAGGAGATCCCGGTCTCCACAAAGCCGTCTGGAATCTCCGGAAGAGAAGGTCACAGGCCAGAGGGAACCAACAGCAGTTTAGACGAGGCGGCGCATCGCTCGTAGAAGAAGGAACATACAAGGTGACTCTGATTGTAGACGATAATGAAGTTGTCACAAAAAAATTCAAAGTTGTGGATGACCCGATTTTAAAATAACAGTTTCATCGTTTTTTTTGGAGGAAAATAATGAAAAAAAAGTGTGTGCTTTTATCGATTTTTCTCTGTTCATTTTTATTAGTAACATTGTCTTCGTTGGCCCAACAAAGACAAGCCGCTCCCCTCAAACTCGAGAAGATCTCGGACCGGTTGTACCAGATTCTTGGGGGGCGGGGCGCAAATGGAGGATTTTATATCGGTGACAACGGCGTCCTTGTGATCGACACAAAGCAGACACAAGAATCCGTGGATTTGACAATAGAGGAAATTCAGAAGATCACCGACAAACCCATAAAATACATCGTTAACACGCACAGCGATGGAGACCATGTTATGGGGAATCAGTTTTTCCCTCAAACCGTGATCATTGTTGCGCATGAAAACTGCCGCAAGGAATTTTTTCACCCGCGGAGCAATGGAGAACCTTCAACCTGGGAAAATCCGGAATTAGCCCCCTTTCTGCCTTCTCTCACCTTCAGCGATACGCTTGATATCTATCTGGGATCTAAAAAGATTGAACTTTGGTATTTTGGTGTCGGTCACACGACAGGAGATACGGTTGTCTATTTTCCGGAAGAAAAAACCGCCTTTATCGGAGACCAAATATTTATGGGCAGACCCCAGCTCATCCACTCCTATAAGGGGGGAAACTCTTTTTCTCATGTCCAAACACTCACAAAAATGCTCGATACTCTTGAAGCTGAGCAGTTCTGCAGCGGACACAGTGAACCCGTAGATAGAAACACTGTCAAACATCACATTGAAGAAATGAAACAGCTCCAAGGGAAGGTTCAATCTCATATCGAACAGGGAAAAAACTTAGAAGAAATACAAAAGGAATTTGAAAAAAATCATGCAAGACTTGTCGAATCCATATTTAATGAAATCAAAATAATGCAGTAATTTTCATTAAAAATGGACATATCGCAGAGGTTACCAAATATGATTCTTCTCCCGATTATTGGAGATGATCTTTCAATATTTTGTGATTTATCTCGCGTATGTCTGAGATTGCGAATGTGAAGAGCGATACGTCTTTCTCCCTCTAGAATGGGGAGGTTTTTCATTTCTGGATCTATTAAAATCCGATGACCTTTTCCTGTGAGGGTCTAGATAACTTCTGTCATTGGCAATCAGATCAAAATTCTCCGGCTGAACGGGAATGTTCATTCCGATGAAGGCCTCTATCGATTCGAGATGACTGGCTGTCCCCTCACTGGCCAATGTTACGGCCTTACCTTTTTTGCCGGCACGGGCCGTGCGGCCTATCCGGTGTACATAATTTTCGCAGTCCTGGGGAATATCATAGTTGAAAACCATGTCCAGATTATCAATATGAAGTCCGCGTGCGGCCACATCGGTCGCAACAAGTAAAGAAAAATTCCCTTTCATGAAGTCATCGATGACTTTCAATCTCCGGTTTTGTGGAAGATCACCTGTCAGATGTTGGCACCTGTATCCGTTGCCTTTGAGTTTCTGTGACAGGCGGAAAGCGACATGTCTTGTGTTGGTAAAAATTAACGCATTTTGAGGAGTTTCAGCTTTAAGAATGCCCAGCAAAAGATTTAATTTGATATGGCTTTTCACAAAATAGAGTTCTTGTGAAATTGTATCAACGGTCATTTGATCAGGAGTGAGTTCAATAAAATCCGGATTATTCATGTGTTTATAGGCAACCGTCCTTGAAAACCGGTTTAGAGTGGCACTGAACAGCATGCTCTGTCGGTGCTTTTGTGAAGGCATTTTTTGAATAAGTTTTGTGATGTCTGGAAGAAATCCCATATCGAACAACCGATCGGCCTCATCGATTACAAGAATTTCAACATCTTTCAACCGTAGATAACCCTTTTGACTAAAATCCAACAAACGCCCGGGAGTTCCGATAACAATGTCCACACCTTTTCGCAGAGACTCTAACTGGCGAGTATAACCAACCCCGCCATAGAAACTTCCTACCGCACATTTCATATGCCGGCTCAATTGACGAGCTTCTTTTTCGATCTGAACGGCCAATTCCCGCGTGGGAACGATGATCAGCGCAAATTTATTATCAGGAGATTTTTTTCTCGACAGGTGTTCCATCATCGTGATTAAAAACGCCGCTGTTTTTCCTGTTCCTGTCTGCGACTGCACTGCAACATCTCTTCCCTGAAGTGTTTGAGACAGGGTTTGTTCCTGCACGTCTGTCATCTCCGTAAAGCCTATGTCTGCAATTCCTTTTTGAAGCCTGGAATCGAGATTTAATTTATAAAATTCCATTTAATGTCCTTAATTTTTAATGTAAATATGAAGAAGTGATTGTAAGAAGAAATTATTGTCCTAAAGGGATAAACAATTCATTGGAACAATTACCGCTTTATTTTTTTAAATTATACCTCTTTTGAGCATTTTTAGCAAGACAAACCATTCTCTCATTTCTATTTCTGTGATTTCAAGAACGAGTTCTGGGAATTGGATAAATTTAATCTTGCTGTTTGAGGACCTGAGAGATTTCCATCTCACATAGAGTTAGGGCCTCTTTAAGCTCATCATATCGCAAATAAGCATCACGTCCCGGTTTCTGGTCGGCACGATCGAGCATGCCGGATAGGTAGCTGATCTGCCCCAGAATCATTGGCTGCTGATATGTGCCTCTTGACGTGACTAATTTTAACCTAATCTCGTTAAGTTTTGCCTCTAAACTCTTTTCCCGGCGGGAAAGCTTCCCTCCCCTTTCAGTTTTTGAAGACAGCTTCTCAATTTCTTTTCCAAGCTTATTGGCCGTGTTCCGCGCTCTATCTTGAAGCATCAGAACATCCAGACTAAGTTGTTCCTGTTCTTTAAGGTCTAACAATGTGACTCCATCGGCAGCTACCCTGGGATCCATAAGAATCTCAAATTGGACTCGATCTCTCCATTCCCCTATGGTGATTATCCCCTGATAAGTACAGGGAATGACCAGAGGCCCTCTCCGCTGGCGACGGGATTGACCTTCCATACTTTCCGCCACTAACAGTTCCCTCCTCATATCCCAAAGAAATCGATGAGCTCCCACCGTCTTTTTTAAACGCGGTTGGCCTGCAGCGCTGGAAAAGGTCCGTACTTTTTGTCCTGAAGAATCCTGGATTTCAAAGACAATGTCTCCTTCTGGTTCTTCTGCCAGGACATAGTCAAATATCACACCAGGAGAAGGATATTCCGGACCTGGGGCTGAACCACGAGAAGCCCGGAACCGCATTCTGTAGGTTTCGCGCGGAGTAAAAAGAAAGTCTTTTGTGGCACCAATTTGTTCGGAAACCTGATGAAGAGGTGTGATGTTATCGAGAATCCAAAAAGACCTCCCCATGGTGGACAAAACAAGATCGTCTCTATAGACCTTGATGTCAGTGACAGGAGTTATGGGGAGATTGAGTTGAAACGCCTGCCAGTGTTCTCCATCATCAAAAGAAATGTACATCCCGAATTCCGTGCCCGCATAGAGGAGCCCTTCGCGATCCGGATCCTCTCTGACAACCCGGGTGGGTGTATCGTTCGGAATACCATTTTTTCCTGTTGTTATTCTCTTCCATGAATCCCCATAATCAGTTGTTCGGTAAATATAGGGTTCCCAATCTCCAAGCAGATAGCGGTAAGCGGCAAAATAGGCCTTACTCGGTTTGTGCGGAGATGGCTCTATAGTCTGGATACGGCCTCCGGTTGGCATATCGGAAGGTGTCACATTGGCCCATGTCTTTCCCTCATCTCGAGTCACATGGACAGGTCCATCGTTAGCCCCAACCCAGATCAATCCTTTTTCCAGTGTCGATTCCTGGACGGCATAGATTGTGCTGTAGAACTCCTCTCCCGTGATGTCACGGGTAATAGGTGTCCCTGAAATGACCTGTTTATCCGATTCGTTCGCCGTCAGATCTGGAGAAATCGTCTCCCAAGTGACGCCTTCATCCGTTGTGCGGTGAAGGTACTGAGATGCATGGTAAACCACATTTGGATCAAAAGGAGAGACATGAATAGGAGAAACACGCTGAAAGCGGTATTTCAGGTCTTTAGGATTGTGGCTGTAGAGGTTAGCCGCCCCCACATAGTACTGTTTCTCCTGGCCTGTCAGTTTGTTGTAACGTCCGAAACGACCTTTACAGTTGGCATAGACAATGTTGTGATTCCCAGGTTTTGGTACGGCGGGTCCGGTTTCACAACCGCCAATGGCCTTCCAGAAACCCGTAGCACCAATCGAAGGAGAATAGGGCGGCAAACTCGGGACCATGATAGTGGAGTTGTCCTGCTGTCCGGCATAGATCCAGTAAGGGAACTGGTCGTCCACGGCTACCTGATAAAGTTCGGCCGTAGGTTGATTGTTCTGTGTGGACCATGTTTGTCCTCCATCACGTGTGACATTGGCTCCGCCATCATTAGATTGGATAAATATATCCGGATCACGGGGATTGATCCACATATCGTGGTTGTCGCCATGGGGTGTGGACCGTCGTTTCCATGAATTTCCTCCATCTTCAGATTTGTAAAAACCTTGAGAATTCGAATACAAGACATCCGCGTTGGTAGGATCGGCATCCAGGTTGCAGTAATAGAACGGTCTGTCCAGCAGTGGGGCAAAGGTCGATATGAGTTGGAAACTCTCTCCATAGTCATCCGACCTATAGAGACCCCCCTCCCCTTCCGGTGCTTCCATCAGGACATAGACACGTCTGGGATCGGCTTGAGAGACCGCCAGATCGCTTTTTCCACGCAGTCCTAGGGGCAAACCCAGGGTGACCTGTTTCCATGAGGTACCGCCGTCTGAGGATTTATAGACACCGCCTTCATGTCCCCCACTGATGATAGTCCACGGTTTCCGCTCTCCCCGCCACAGAGAAGCGTAAACAATATTTGGATTGTCCGGGGCTAATTCAAGGTCAATTCCCCCTGTTTGATTTGAGACAAAAAGGACTTTCTCCCATGTTTTTCCTCCGTCTAAAGTACGAAAAACTCCTCGCTCCGGATTGGGACCAAAAGCCTGACCCAGAGCAGCAACATAGACGATATCCGGATTTCCAGGGTGGATCTCTACGGCTCCTATCTGTCCGACCGCACGGAGGCCCAAGAATGTCCAAGTCTTACCGGAATCAATCGATTTGTAGACACCCCGGCCTGTGATAACATTGCTTCTTATCCCATCGGATCCTGTCCCCACATACACAATTGCCGGATCTGAAGATGCAACACGTATCGCTCCGATTGAACCCGTCGAAAAATAGCCATCAGAGACATTGATCCAACTTTTTCCATAATCGGTTGTTTTCCAGACTCCTCCTCCACAGGCCCCCATATAGAAAGTTTCAGGTTGGGAAGGTATGCCCGCGACAGCGGTCACACGCCCGCCACGAGAAGGACCGATATTCCGATACTTTAAACCATTGAAAAGAGAAGGATTAATAACTGTGGCTGCTGATGTACAGACTCCCAATAACAAGATAAATAAAACAAAAAATGTTTTTCTCATGCGATGTTCTCCCATAGGCAATCAGTATTATACAAGTTTCAATTTTTGCATTCTATCGAGATTCTCTATCGTTTTCAACTTTTTATGCATTGAAGTATCCCCATTTCCGTGAATTCTAATCGACTTTCGAGTTCACGGAGAACTCGTCCTTGAAATCACGGAAATAAGGATGCTTTCGAAGATATTGGGGTGGAAAGGAATCGAGAAATATTATAGAATTAGTCGCTAATCTTTTCGTAAATATTTTGATCTGGAGGCCTTATGACCAATGTTAAAAAAGTAGAAATCAAAACTGTATCTCTAAATTCAGCTCTTATCATCGGGCTCATAGCTCTGTTGATCGGTTTTTTCGGCGGAATTATTTACAACTCATATAAATCAGACTCTGGTGGGGCTTCACAAAATCCCGCCAGGAATGCGCCCATACAGGATTCAGCCCGGATGTTTGCTCTGGAGCAGCAGCTGAAGAGCAATCCAAACAATGCTGCTGCATGGATGGAGTTGGGCAATTTGTATTATGATGCCAAAAAATACCAGGATGCCATCAGGACTTATACTCAATACTTATCCATAAATCCTAACAATGCCAATGTCTTGACAGACCTTGGCACCATGTACCGCCGGGCAGGAAATCCAACCGAAGCCATTGCCTCTTTTGATAAGGCTATGGAACTGGATCCGCGCCACGAACATGCCCGTTATAACAAGGGGATCGTGCTCTATTACGATGTGGGATTTCAGGATGAGGCTGTAAAAGTTTGGCGGGAATTGAGCAAAATCAATCCAAACTTCCGAACCCCGGATGGAGGCACAATAACAGACCTCTTAAAAAACCGTTAAGTCCCTACTTTTCCTCTTTCATTCATACGCAGCACTTCATCCACGGCTGTTTTCAGTTCACGGTCAAATCCTTTGAGTTCGTCATGCGGAGTATTTTCAACCCACAGCATGCTGATCGCCACATCAGAACAATTTTTGACAGCATTATCTCTATATGATATTTTTTGGTTAAAATAGACTTAAATATTTGGGAATTAAAATGGAAAAAACCATTAATTTTCGACTCAACGGGAAAGCCGTTCGCCTGACGACATCCTCAGATCGCATGCTTTTATGGATTTTACGATCTGATCTCTCTTTTACCGGCACAAAATACAGCTGTGGAGAAGGATTTTGCGGGGCATGTACGGTTCTTGTTAACAATGAACCCGTTCTCTCCTGTCAATACCCCATCCTAGATGTTGAGGACAGTGACGTCCTCACCATAGAGGGGCTTCAGAAAAACGGAAATCTTCACCCAATACAGGAGGCCTTTTTAAAGCATAATGCACTCCAATGCGGATTTTGTACTTCTGGGATGATCCTTGTAGCCTACAGTCTTCTGAAAAAAAATCCCAAGCCTTCAACCAAAGATATTTTCGCATCCATGGAGAGCAACCTATGCCGATGCGGAGCTTATCAACGCATTATCCAGGCCATACACACGGCCTCACAGAATATGAGGGGACAGACATCATGAAAAACGATGATTTTGAACTTTTTGGGTCTGAAGAGAAAAGAGAATCCACTCAATTCGATCGCAGGGATTTTCTCAAGCTTGCAGGTGGAGGGCTTTTTGTCCTTTTTTCGGTAGGCGACCTCTATACTCTTCAACAGAGGAGACGCCGTGGATATCCCGAAGATTTTAATGCCTATCTCAAAATCGGAGAAGACGGCCGAGTGACGTGTTTCTGTGGCAAAATTGAAATGGGACAGGGCGTTTACACATCTTTTGCTCAAATGCTGGCGGAGGAACTTGATGTCCTCCTGAGTTCTGTCGATATGATTTTGGGAGACACCGATCTCTGTCCCTATGACAGCGGGACTTTTGGTTCCAGAAGCACTAAATATTTCGGCCCGCCTCTTCGTCAGGCCGCGGCTGAAGCCAGAGGCGTTCTATTCCGGATGGCAGCGGAACATCTTCAAGCACCCCTTGATAATCTGACGATTCAGGACGGAGTGATTTCCGATAAAACAAATCCAACAAAAAAGGTGTCTTACGGCCGGCTCACCAAAGGGAAAAAGATCGAACGACATCTCGGCACAAAGCCACCCATCAAACATTATTCCAAGCACACCATATCGGGAAAACCCACGGACAGGCTGGACGGAAAAGAAAAAGTCACAGGCGAAGCAAAATTCGCTATTGATATTCGGCTTCCGGGAATGCTGTTTGCACGCATATTACGTCCACCGGCTCATGGTGCAAGGCTGAAGAGCTTGGATACATCTGGAGCAAAAAAAATTGCAGGGATTCAGGTCATTCAGGACAATGACATGGTGGCCGTACTCCACAAACACCGAGATATCGCAGACAGAGCTTTAAAAGAGATAAAAACCGATTACGAGATACCGGAATTCAAAGTCGACAACACAAATATTTTCGAGCACTTGAAAAGTTCGGCATCAGAAGGAAACACCGACTCGGAAACCGGAAATGTGGAAGAGGGAAAAAAACTGGCCGTTAAAAATATCGAGAAGACGTATTATAATCACTATGTCGCCCATGCTCCTTCCGAAAGCCACACGGCAGTGGCCGTTATCGAGGGAGACAAAGCCACTGTTTGGGCATCTACGCAATCCCCTTTTAGAGCTCAAGGGGATGCCGCTCGAGCGATTGGTTTTTTAACAGAAAAAGTTCGTGTCATCACCCCTTATGTGGGATGCGGTTTTGGAGGAAAAAACAGCGGGAGCCAGGTTGGAGAAGCCGCCCGGCTAGCCCAATTGACAGGCAAACCCGTCCAGGTGGCCTGGAGCCGAAAGGAAGAATTCTTTTATGACACCTTTCGCCCTGCGGCTGTCATCGACATCCGTTCAGGACTCAACAGTTCCAACGAAATTGTTTACTGGGAATATCACAATTATTATGCGGGCAATCGCAGCTCTCAACCATTTTACAATATTCCCCATTACAAGGTTCTCTCCTATGGAGGATGGGGCGGAGGAGGCGGCAGCAGCCCCCATCCATTTGGAACCGGAGCATGGCGGGGCCCGGGAAGCAACACAAATGTTTTTGCTATGGAATCTCATGTGGATATCATGGCGTCTGAATGCGGAATGGACCCTCTGTCATTCCGGATGAAAAACTTAACAGATAAACGGATGCAGAAAGTTCTTACAGCTGCTGCGGAGAAGTTCGGTGAGTCCTTTTCGAAAACTCCAAGCGGCAAAGGATTTGGAATAGCTTGTACCGATTATTTAGGGACATACCTGGCAACAATGGCCGAAGTCCATGTCAATGAGGACAAGGGTGAGATTCGCGTGAAACGTTTAGTCTGTGCTCAGGATACGGGTGAAGTCATTAATCCTGAGGGAGTGAGAATGCAGATTGAAGGGTGCCTCACCATGGGCCTGGGATACTGCCTCACAGAAGAAATTCATTTTCAAGGCGGAAAAGTGATAGATGAGAATTTTGACACCTACGAAATTCCCCGTTTTTCCTGGGTGCCTAAGATAGAGACAGTCCTTGTGGACAATCCCGAAATGCCTCCTCAAGGCTGCGGAGAGCCGGCGATTACCTCGATGGGGGCTGTGATTGCTAATGCCGTCCATGATGCCGCAGGTGTACGGATGTTGATGCTCCCCATGACTCCAGCAAGGATAAAGAATGCCCTGAAGACAAAGTAAAAACATCTTCGTCCCTTGACTAACGCTTTTCATTCTCCAATAATGCCATAGACTGCTAAAGATTGGTCAACAAGGATTGTGTTATCCTATGCGAAAATGGCTGTATTTACTTTTAGGTTTGGTGCTTTTTGTTGTTATTTCGAAAATGAATCGAAAGAGGAAAGTGCGCTCCCCGTTTTTCAAACGGCTTAACGAAACACTCACGATTTTGGTCTGGGTTCTTCTTTCTGTCTATACTCTGACATTTCTTAAATGGCTCTTTACGCAGATCTTCCAATAGCTCCTTTCCTGGGAGTCAAAAACATAGGACCTATTTAAGAAAACTCAATAATTTTGTATTTTTTTCATGTTCGGGAAACCAGTCAAACTCTAAAAAATATCCCGCAACATCATAGGTCACGAAGGCCTTTACCGGGATTGTCTCCGATTGACTCAAAGGTTCGCGTATTTCAAGATCCTTCTTTATCATATGTTTGTACCAATCTTCGATCTGTTCAGAGATAAATGAGAACGTTACGGATTTTTCTTCAGAAAAATTGTGAAGCCCCAGCGCTTCATCGACAAGCCCGATAAAAGCCGTCGGGGAGCATGAGTAAACCTTGGCAAATCCGTAGTCCAGGATGATTTCCAGACCTATTATGTCCTCATAAAACTGCTGGACTGCATCCAGGTTCTCATAATAGAAAAAAAGGATATTAGCCTGAATGTCCATGCGTTCGCTGTCTACCAAAATTGACTCCTGCTTTTCCCCACAACTCAACATAATGAATCCAAAAGATAATAAAAGAACATAAACAAGAAATTTTTTTTTCACAAGACATTCTCCTTACTGCGCTTTGAATCAAAATGATTGTATCAAAACGAGAAAAAATCTGGAATTAATATAATCGCTCCAATGTTTTGCACTTGATAATCCATGGAGGATGACATATTTTATGCCTAAATGAAGGAACCTTTCCCCTAATTTATCGGAGGTGAAAAATGAAACGAACCCATAAAATTATTCTAATTTCAAATCTATTGTTTTTATTAGTCCCATTTGTTCTTAATGGTTTTTCAGAGAATTCAGATATTTTCTCTGAACGCAGACATAAACTCAGTTCTCAAGTGAAAGAAGGCATCATTTTAATCCAGAGCAGCCAAAGAAATCAGAACAACCTGTATGAGTTTTTTGTGCCCAACAGCGATAACCATGATTTTATCTTTCTTACCGGATTAGAGACTCCGGGAGCGACCCTCGTTCTCTGTCCGGGTTCTGAAGATTATCCGGAAATCCTCTATATCGATGGTGATCCAGAAGAAATAAAACAGAAAACCGGTATCATACACATCTATCCACCAGGAAATCTAATGCCCGACCTCTCCAATGCCTATACCGATTATTCACTACTCCGTTACACTCAGCTCCGGTTTAAGCCCCTTCCTTCAGAGATATCAAGAATATGGTATACAAGTGGGGAAAAAAAAGTGGTTTATTTTAATTTTCCTCGATTTGTCAACCTAGAAGAACCGCCACCAAAGAGATTGGAACTTATCAACCGAATCCAATCTTTTTCACCAAAGTACGAAATCAGAGATATCTCGGATTACCTGGATAAGTTGAGGATGTACCATGACGAATATGCCATCATTCAATTGAAAAGGGCAACACGAATAAGTGGGGAGGCGATGATTGAATCCATGAAGTCTGTACAATCTGGAATGACGGCAGAGCAGCTCAGGTCTGTATTTAATTTTGTATCACATTTTAAGGGTGCAAAAACATTTGGTTTTTCCACATCAATCAGAAGCGGTCCCAACAGCTCAGTAGAACATTTCCCCAGAAATGAGCAGATTTTAAAGGCAGGGGATCTGGTCACCATAGATGCCGGTGTTGAGATCAATTTTTATTCGGCGGATATCCAGAGGACATTCCCGGTGTCGGGAAAATTTACGAAAAAACAAGCAAAGATTTACAATATTCTCAAACGGACTCAGGAGATCTGTATTCAGATGGTTAAACCCGGTGTCACGATGAAACAGCTGCAGGAGACAGCCATAAAAACCCTTGATGAACAAGGAGGGTATGGAAAATATTTCCGCTGGGGAACAAGCCATTTTCTCGGAATGGAGGTTCACAACCATGGTAATAATCTGCTCCCATTTAAACCGGGAATATGTATCACGGTAGAGCCTGGACTTGTTTTGGACGAATTCACGATAGTACTCGAAGACGACGTCTTGTGTACTTCTGATGGATTTGAATGGCTTACTCAGTTTGTTCCTCGAGAAATTGAAGAGATTGAACGGATCATGAAGGAAGACGGAATAGGGAAGATCTATTTTCAAAGACAAAGTAGAATTAATTAACCTGGATCGCCTAATATCTCTAATTAATATGAGAAAATTTGACATATTTATTCTTGAAAAAATATATTTTTCTATTATATGATGAAAAAATAAGTAATCGAAAGGAGAGAATCAATGAAATTATGTTTCTGTCGATTTTTAATGGCCGCGGCGATTATCGTACTGGCTATCGTGTGGTGGGACGCAGCATGGGCCAAATGGATCATCGTAGCTGCCGCTGGAGTACTGGCTGTAATGAGTCTTTTCTATAATTCTTGCTGCTGTACTAGCAAAAAGAAGACTGCAGAAGAATAAGCTTTATCTCACAGTCAAGAGTGATTACCCCTTGCTCATGGCATCCAGGAAAATTGCGTTTGTTTTTGTCCGTCCCATTTTATCCAACAAAAGTTCCATGGCTTCGACTTCGCTCAACTGACTGAGTACTTTTCGCAAAACCCATATCCTGCCGAGGTCTTTCTCTGAAACTAAAAGTTCTTCTTTTCGAGTGCCGGAACGTTTGATATCGATGGCCGGAAATATTCTTTTATCAACCAACCTTCTGTCGAGATTGATTTCCATATTTCCGGTTCCTTTAAACTCCTCAAAAATGACCTCGTCCATACGGCTTCCTGTGTCGATCAAGGCTGTGGCCATGATGGTGAGACTTCCCCCCTCTTCGATTTTTCGGGCCGATCCAAAGAATTTCTTCGGCTTATTCAAGGCATTTGCGTCGATCCCTCCCGATAGGACTTTACCAGAAGGAGGAATGATCGCATTATGAGCTCGGGCCAACCGAGTGACACTATCGAGCAAGATGGCAACGTCCCTTTTCAGTTCAACGAGTCTTTTTGCTTTTTCCAACACAATATTGGCCACTTGAGTATTTCGTATGGGTGGTTCATCAAATGTTGAAGCCACGACTTCACCATTTATACTTCTCTGGAAATCAGTCACTTCTTCAGGCCTCTCAGCAACCAACAGGACAATCAGAAATGTTTCCGGATGGTTCTTCTCAATCGACTTGGCTATGGTTTTTAAAAGCGTTGTTTTCCCCGCACGTGGCGGAGAGACGATTAGCCCCCTTTGGCCCTTCCCTATCGGGGTCAGCAGATCCATAACGCGGGCGTTCAGGTTCTTGGGCTGGTTGTCCTCGAGCAAGATCTTTTCAAAGGGATACAGAGGAGTCAAATTGTCAAAATAGACGTTTCTCCTATTTTCCAACACAATATCAGGATGTGCAAAATTGATAGCCTCGATTTTTATTAAGGCAAAATATTTTTCTCCATTTTTTGGAGGCCTAACAATTCCAGAAATCGTATCACCCGTTCGAAGCTGAAATTTCCTGATTTGAGAAGGCGAAACATAGATATCATCCTGACTGGGAAGATAACTGAATTCCGGAGCACGCAAAAAACCAAATCCATCATCTAAACACTCGAGAACACCTTCAGAAAACAGCTGCCCGTTC
>SDBS01000831.1_pt1 | contig 31032 bp, 29 predicted proteins | sample 2277091 | NCBI WGS metagenome assembly SDBS01 (sample SAMN10404972, study PRJNA504765) | marine sediment metagenome | isolation source: marine sediment core GS10_PC15, 163 cmbsf | place: Arctic Ocean: Southern Knipovich Ridge | collected 2010 | reverse complement strand
CCGCCTATCTGCAAACAACACAAACACCTCCTGCACACTATACAACATCCCTGATGACACATAAAGTACTACACCCAGGTAGAACAGACTGCTCATAACTCCTTTGTTCAAATAAACAAGCTGGAACAACATTCCCCCCAAAGCTATCATAATATAGCCGCTACTGATCTTGCCATAAAGGTTAACTTTAACTATAGGTTTATTGAGATAGCGAAGGATAAGGTAGCTCAAACCCAAGAGAGTATCACGCATGACCAGTATTACAAGTACCCATAACGGTATCTCTTGCAAGAAGACTAGACCCGCCAACGTAGCCAGAATAAGCATCCAGTCTGCTATCGGATCGATGATCTTTCCTAGACTGGTGATCCTTCCTATATTTCTAGCAACATAACCGTCCATCAGATCAGTTGTTATCGCCAGAACAAACAGCACCAACGCGATTGTATGATGTATTGAGATGGGTGAAACCAGGAAATAGAAAAACGCCGGGATCAAGACTAGACGCAGGGCGGTTATAGCGTTTGCCAACTTGCTCCTTTTTGTCTATCTTCGGCTTCTGATAGATATGAAGACTCTACAGGCTTTCTTTCAGTCGCATTCCTTATTGATACACAAGAACTAAGAAAGCATGATTATTTATTTTAATTGATTTTTTGAACTAGTTCCGCTTTTTAAGAACCTATACACCGGCTGCTCTTTTTAAACTGTCAGCTTTGTCAATCTTCTCCCATGTAAAACCAGCATCCTCCCGGCCAAAATGCCCGTAACAAGCTGTCTTTTTATAAATCGGTCTCCGAAGATCCAGATTCTTGATAATAGCTGCAGGTCGGAAATCAAAGTGTTCTTCTATTAGGCTCTCGATCAATCTATTGTCAACATATCCTTCACCGAACACATTGACCATAATAGACAGGGGATGAGCTTTTCCGATCGCATAAGCTATCTGAATCTCACATTTATCTGCCAGACCCGCGGCCACCACATTCTTGGCCACATATCTTGCATAGTAAGAAGCTGATCTGTCCACTTTTGTCGGGTCCTTCCCAGAAAAACATCCTCCACCATGTCGCGCCATGCCACCATACGTATCTACAATGATCTTACGTCCGGTAACACCTGTGTCAGCTTGCGGACCCCCGATTTCAAATCTACCGCTCGGATTTACCAGAAAGTTCAGTTTATTATAGTCAACTATATCATCCCGCAGAACAGGTTTGACCACATGCTTAAGTAGATCTGCTTTCATTTCTTTCAAATCAGTATGCGGTTTATGCTGCGTAGAGATCAATACGGTCTCTACATTTATCGGCTTACCATTTTCATAGCGAACGCTGACCTGCGTCTTTCCGTCCGGCCTTAAGTATGAGATCACCCTGTCTTTACGCACTTTGGCCAGACGCTCTGCCAGCCTATGTGCTAGAGAAATCGGCATGGGCATCAACTCTGGTGTTTCTTTTACAGCATAACCGAACATCATTCCCTGATCCCCCGCGCCAAGGGTATCTAGTTTTGTCTCTGCCTCTGCTTCTCCCATTCTTTCCTCAAGCGCATGATCAACGCCTGATGCGATATCAGAAGATTGTTCGTCAATCGATACGACCACACCACATGTATCACCGTCAAAGCCATACTTAGCCCGTGTATACCCTGCCTGCTTTATCGTCTTTCTTACTACTTTCGGTATATCGACATACGTCGAAGTCGTTATCTCTCCTGCTACGACTGTTAGGCCCGTCGTGACCAAGGTCTCGCAAGCAACACGCCCGGCCGGATCATCCTTCAGAACCTGGTCAAGTATTGCATCTGATATCTGGTCAGAGACTTTATCGGGATGCCCCTCGGTCACCGATTCTGATGTAAAAACATAATCTTGGTTTTCCACTACAATTTCCTCCTTGCATTTTCTTTATATAAAAAAACCCCCGACGGTCTTCAAGAGGGCCTTTGCTTCCCGACCTCTCTCATCTCCCCGCATTCTAACGGTTGGAATTAGCACCTTGAGTCTAAACTTACTGACCAGGTTGCCGAGGTTTCAAAGGGCCTGTCCCTCCACCTCTCTTGATAAGAGCCAAATTATGTTAGTAAGTCTATCAGACTAAATATCTTTCTTCAAATAGTTACAGATCATTTAAGAAATGTCCCTGATTTCATCAAAAACCATCGATGCTAACTTTCGCTTTGGAACTCTATCCGTCTCAATTCTTTTCCCGGACTTTGTAATAATCAGCGCTTGATTATAATTTGATTGAAATCCTATATCTCTGCGGCTTACATCGTTTGCGACTATTATATCCAACTTCTTATTAGCAAGCTTTGATCTGGCTGATTCTTCAAGATCATCTGTCTCAGCAGCAAAACCAACCACTATCTTCCCATCCTTATGTCCACTGATCTCTTCAAGAATATCAAGTGTCGGTTCGATCTCTATTGTCGATATCTCTTTTTTTCTTACTTTGTACTTCTTTGGCTGGATCGGGCGCACATCTGCTACAGCAGCAGCCATTACTAGCACATCTGTCTTATCAAGACAAGACATGACTTCTCTATACATATCCTCAGCTGTTTTAACATCAATCCGCCTTATTCCCGATGACACTGTTTCATCAGATACCGTAGAGACAAGCACTACATCTGCTCCTCTTTCATGGGCTTCTTCTGCTAAAGCCAGTCCCATCCTGCCAGATGACTCATTTCCGATATAGCGAACTGCGTCAATCGGCTCTCTGGTCCCACCAGCCGTAACTAGGACCGTTTTTCCTTTTAGCTCGCTGCTTCTTTTGGTTGCCGTTTCAACCCAGCTGACAAGTTCTCCAATGGACGCCATGCGTCCTATCCCTTCACCCTCGGCTAGTTTTCCAACAACCGGACCAATGACTTTGGTTCCCCTGTCGCTCAAGGTCTTCAAATTCTCCTGCGTCGCGTCTTTCATATACATCCTGCTGTGCATCGATGGAGCAACGCATATTCTTCCATCAAATGCCAAAACAAGGGAGCTCAAAAGGTCATCAGCTAGCCCATAGGCCATCTTCGCAATAAAATCAGCTGTCGCCGGTGCTACTAATAGGATGTCTGCTTCTTCCGTTGTCTTGATATGATAGCTAGGACTTGGCAGATTCTCATCAAACATCGATGTAGCTACATACTGATCGGTGATAGTCCTCATGGTTAGCGGGGTTATAAAACGTGTTGCAGCATCAGTCATTATGACCTTTACAGTCAAATCGCGCTCAATTAAGCGTCTGGCGATCTCAGCTGATTTATATGCGGCTATTCCACCGGTTACACCTAAAATGATTGTCATATAGCATCACACAGGTTATTCTTTCTGATAAATGTCTAGACTTTCACTGCTTTCTTGCCGCTCATTTCCTTTATTTCGCTTTTCTTCTTTCTTTTTTTAAGGATCCACTAGAACTTTTGGTTTTTTCAACCGAGCCATTAATTATCTTATTAAGTTGACCTATCTCTTCTTAGTGATCGGCAATTGTCGCTCTGACCTGACCGCGATGTATATTAGTCAACAGAATTGCTTTCCCAATAGACGCACTCTTCTCATCTTGCTCTAAGCAGACGGTACTTATTCTCCCTTTAACGATCTCAACGAGTGATATTAAAATAGGTTTTTGACCGACCATTTCTTCCAGGGAGGGCAGGTGAACACCCTCTGTTAATACCTCTCCTCTACCGAAAGCACTCTTAATATCCATTATCTAGCGAGTTCTCTTGGCCACACACATCACCAAAACAAACATTCTATCCGCCTTGGCGGTAGAATCCTCAATCTTTGGATCAGCCAATCAAATCCCCCCAGTGTGGATCGTATTAGCTTGCAAAGAAGATGTTGATCTATGTTCCGGCTTCTATAATATCAGCTAGGTCATTAGCTGCTTGTTTTACCGTTCTGTTGACGATTACATGATCATACCAGCTTGCACTGCTTATTTCCCGACCGGCAGTTTCTATTCTCGTGTCTTTAGCTTTGCTGTCTTCGGTGCTGCGCTCGTCAAGACGCTTTCTTAATTCTTTTAATGAGGGAGGCTTTATAAATATAAGCACTGCCCCCCTCATCTTCTCTTTTATTTGCCTCGCTCCTTGCACATCTATAGCGAGTATAACCTTCTTTTCCTCTTCCAGTTCTCTTTCAACAGCTTCTCGCGGCGTTCCATACTGGTAGCCATGAACTTCAGCTGTTTCCAGAAACTCTTCCTGGCTCTTCATTCTCTCGAATTCATCACCTGTAAGAAAGATATAATCATTTTGATCTTTTTCACCTGGTCTAGGTCGACGGGTTGTCGCAGTTACTATCTTGCTGCAATTCTTGATCTTCTTAAGAGCCTCGGCGACAAGCGTGTCCTTGCCGACTCCCGAAGGACCAGATATAACAAATAATTTGCCTCTACTATACAATCTCTTATTATTTCGAGACCTTTTTCTGGAGTCCTTCCTTCTGACGTACACCAAGACCCTGGACTCTCCTTGTGGTGCTAATTCCAAGCTCATCAAGGATTGCAGCTGCTCTCACTTTGCCGATTCCCGGAAGTGCTTCCAGCACAGAACTAACCTTCATCCGACCTATGACCTTATCATCGGCGCCACTCAAAATCTGTGACAATGACATGCTTCCGTTCTTAAGTTTCACTCGTACTTCAGCGCGCTCCCGACGAACCTTTAATGCTTTCTTAAGTGCTTCTTGCCTTTGCTCGGTGGTTAAAGTTGGTAATGCCATACTTTTCCCTCCTTAGAGATTTGTAATTAGCTGACTGCGACAATTATACTAACCATAATCAAAGATGGCAATACTTTTTTTTATTTTTTAAGACATCGGCTTCCGGGACTTGTTAAGGGAATACCTTTTTTGTCTAGCGGACATTCATCCGGTTGGTATGTTACTTCAGCCACTTCGAGCAGAGCATTGATCTTTAATCCGGAGATCTCTTTCTTCCTGCCACGACTTAGTAAGCTTGCCAGACCAGCAATTTTACCACCACACCTCATAACCAATTCAATGACTTCGCCAACAGAACCGCCGGTGGTTATTACATCCTCGACAACTAGTATTCTTTCACCCTCACTTATCGAGAATCCTCGACGTAGGGTCATTGTTCCATCCTCACGTTCTGAGAAAATGAATTTTGAACCAAGCGATAAAGCAACTGCAAAACCCAGCAATAAACCACCAACTGCTGGTGATATTACAACATCGATCGAATTATTTTTCCAGAGACGGGCTATTTCGTCTCCAAACTTCTCTGTTAATGCGGGGTGCTCAAACACCTTGGCGCACTGGTAGTAAGTATCAGTATGCAGGCCAGATGAAAGCCGAAAATGACCTTTCCTGATTGCACCAACGTTCGTTAGAATCTCTAAGACTTCCTCTTCATTCACTTTGCTCTCCAGTGGCTGCTCAATTTCCAAGAAGCCTGGCTCTTGATATAATAGCTAGTCAGGCTCGGGTAAATATTTTTGTTAAAAGCAATCTAAAATGCTTTAAGCTAAAATCGTCTACAACATGCCCATAGATGACGTGGTCAGCTCATGAAATGAATATACAGTTTTCGGTATAAAACATCAATGGTCAAAACAAATTAATCCGGGCAATCATTTCTTTGGCCGCTAGTCTGGAGTTTATCGATCTTGTGACCGGGCGACCAACGACAAGATAGTCTGCTCCATCCTTTATAGCATCTTCCGGTGTAGCTACTCTTATCTGATCATCTGAATCAGATTCCTTTGACCTTATACCGGGAACAATCACTTTTAAGTCAGGCTTTTTTAGTTTAATTGCCGCCACTTCATGAGAAGACGCAACAACTCCATCAAGACCGGCTTTATCTGTCATATTCACTAACGATTCGACAATGCCGTCTAGAGACTTGACTCCTATTTTCCTTACCCATTTCTCATCCAGACTCGTCAATATAGTAACACCGATCAAGAGTGGTTGTTCTACTCCTAGCCTCCCGGCTTCTTCCTTGGCAGCAAAAAGCGCCTCTTTCATCATACCTTCACCACCCAAAGCGTGAAGTGAAAGCATGTCTACTCCCATTCCGGTGATTTCTTTTACAGTCATCCCAACTTGATAAGGAATATCAAATAGCTTAAGATCCAGAAAAATACTAAACTCCATCGCCTTGAGCATCTTTATTAGATCAGGTCCATTGGCATTAAATGCAGTTGACCCGATCTTTATAAACCGGACAATCCCTCGCAAGGTAGCTGCCATATCAAGCACATCACTAAGCCTGGCATCATCAATAGCAACGATCAATCTATCATCAGTGTTCATTGTGTCTGACCTCACCGATTATTTCCCGGACATCATCATATCCATTTCTATCAAGAAATCCTGATATCCCGTCAATAATCCCAATCATCGCATTGGGATCAACAAAGTTGGCAGTACCGACTTGTACAGCTGTTGCCCCGGCCATCATAAACTCGATAGCATCTTCCCAGCTCATAATACCACCCATGCCGATAACAGGTATTTTTACGGTATTGGCTACTTCATATACCATTCTTACGGCAATCGGTTTTATAGCCGGCCCGGATAAACCACCATAAGATCGTCCCAGCTTTGGTTTTTTTGTATTAATATCTATAGCCATCCCGAAAACCGTATTTATCAATGACAGAGCATCGGCTCCGGCTTCCTCGACGCTTCTAGCCACCTGTTTTATGTCTCCCACATTCGGTGTCAACTTTACGATCACCGGATACTTCGATATCCCCTTGGCTGCGCTCGTTAACTCATATGAAGCTCCTGGGCTGCATCCAAACTGAATCCCGCCCCTGTCAACATTTGGGCATGATGCGTTTAGCTCTATCGCCTTTATCCCTTTGTGCTGGTTTAGAAGCGATATAACCGAAACATACTCTTCAATTGTCTCACCGGCTACTGATACGACTATTGGGACCTTTAGATCCCTTATGACCGGAAGCTCTTCCTGAACAAATGATGACACTCCCTCGTTTTCCAGACCAATTGAGTTCAACATCCCGGATGATGTCTCACATATCCTGGGTAAAGGATTTCCCTTCCTTGCATCATAAGTTATACTTTTTGGGATTATTGCCCCCATCTTCTCAAAATCAATCAGAGATGAGTATTCCCGTCCACTTCCTATTGTCCCTGATGCAGCAATAACAGGGTTTTTTAGTTTTATACCGGCAACCTCAACCTGTATCTTAGCCATAGCCTTCTAACCTACCTATAGGGGGGCAAGTCTTTAATTTTAGCGTTTTCGAGACGCTCAACGCTAAACAATTGTTAAATGCTAAAATTAAAGGCTTGCCCCATTTCAGCGCTTTAGTATATGTATCCGGTAACACTTATTCTTATTGTTTACAAAACAAGCGACACGTTGACCTACTTCAATCTCACTGCTCTCAACCTTTTCTTGTCCTTTTATCGATGAACCGACTTCCTCTAATCCTAGCCATACTTCGGCGTTTCTCTCTAAGAAGAATGTCCTGTTTTGATTGTTTCTATCTTTTTTCACGGTGATCTTTGGACCCAATATGCTCTTGTCAAATTCAACTATCTGACCTGTGAAATATTCAACTGTTTTTCCCTCTTTATCGACATAGTCACTTCTATCAACGTTTTCCATATCATGCCCTGGCAAACGTTCTTCACATGACCTTATGATCACTATTGAGACTACCAAGGCCAATACTATTACTATTATCGCTATTATCGGCTTAATATACTTTTTCACCATATGATATCCCCGGCTTCAAAAACAGGTCCATCGGCACAGACACGGCCTTTTCCGCTCTCCGTTTCAACGACGCAAGAAAGGCAAGCTCCGACTCCGCAAGCCATCATCTCTTCCAATGATACCTGACACCTAATGCTATATATTTTGCTGATCGTCACAATGCGTGCCAGCATATCCCTTGGACCACACGCATAGACGATCGGCGATCCTTTTTGACTCGGATCAACAAGCGCTTTTTCAAACACATCACTAACAAAACCTTTTCTACCTGAACTTCCGTCTTCTGTTGTCGTTACCACTTTACAGCCCATGTTTTTAAAGTCCGATACGGCTAGAAGCTCATCCTTTGTTTTTGCCCCTATTAGAAGACATGAGTTTGCTATCTTGGAACTGATCTTCTGTGCTAAGAACATCAATGGGGCAACACCGATACCTCCTGCAATCATAATAGCCCGGTCAAAATCCTCATCGAGACCAAAACCCTTACCCAATGGACCAACTAGATCGATATTTTCGCCGGATTTCTTTTCCGATAATAGTTTTGTACCCCTTCCGATCACCCGATAAAGAATCGAGAACTTTCCTCTTTCCTCGACCCTGTGTATGCTCATGGGACGCCTTAGCAGTGGATCATAACCCTCCGTTACTCTTACATGGATAAATTGACCAGGTTTAGCAGACTTCACTACGTTTAGTGAGGAAAGGGTCATCTTATAATAACCCGGGGCAACAACTCTATTAGAAACGATTTCGGCTAATTCTTTCATCATAATCGCTCAAAATTCTTATGGTAATCTTGAATCGCCCGGACACTGAGATCTTCCTTGCGTACTGCTTCAATTCCCTGAACCGCTACTTGAGCTGCTGATATCGTCGTAATACACGGAACTCCGTAAAAAGATGCAGCTTTTCTGATATAGTGACCGTCAGCTCTTGGACCCTTGCCAAGCGGAGTATTGATTACCAGGCTAATTTTTTCCTGTTTCATTAAATCGATAATATTCGGACTTCCCTCGCTTATCTTCAAGACCTGTTTAACATCCACCCCGGCTCTCTTGAGAGACTCGCCTGTTCCCTCAGTCGAATAAATCTTAAATCCAAGGTCTGCAAGGTTTTTTGCCACAAGCACAATGGCCCGCTTGTCTTTGTTGTTAACACTTATAAAGATACTTCCTTCAAGCGGAAGCGCCTGTCCTGCAGCCATCTCAGCTTTTGCGAAAGCACTTCCGAAACTTGGATCTATGCCCATAACTTCACCCGTTGATTTCATCTCCGGACCCAGAAGTGTATCGACCTCGGGAAATCGTCCAAACGGTAAAACAGCTTCTTTTATGGACACGTAATCCTGGTTCTTATGTTTTGCTATATCAATGTCCGGAAGAGCACGTCCGATCATAACCTTGGCTGCCAGCTTGGCCATTGGTATTCCGATCGTCTTGCTGACAAAGGGAACTGTCCGGGATGCCCTGGGATTTACCTCGAGTACGTATACTTGCTCATCTTTTACCGCAAATTGGATATTTATCAGGCCGACTACTTTTAGCGACAAAGCAAGTTTAATGACGGCTTCTTCAACAGTTGTCCTCAACGTTGAGTTTATTGAATATGGCGGGATCACACAGGCACTGTCCCCAGAATGTATACCCGCCTCCTCGATATGCTCCATAATCGCTCCGATGAACACATCCTTTCCATCTGATACAGCATCAACATCAAGTTCAACCGCCCCCTCAAGAAACTTGTCGATAAGTATCGGGTGTTCCGGTGAAGCTTTGACCGCATAGGTGATATACTTTTCCAGGCTAGCTTTTGAATATACGATCTCCATTGCACGCCCTCCCAGAACATATGAAGGTCTAACAACAACCGGATATCCGATTCGCTTAGCTATTCTCTCGGCTGTTTTAAAAGAAGAAGCTGTTCCGTGAGCAGGAATATTCATTTTCATAGCCCGCATTCTGTCACTAAACCGCTTGCGGTCTTCGGCTAAATCTATGCTATCCGGAGACGTTCCCAGTATTTTAACACCGGCTCTCTCCAATCTTACGGCTAGTTTCAAGGGAGTCTGGCCCCCAAACTGGACCATGACACCTTCCGGGTTTTCAGCCTCGATAATGTTTAAGACATCTTCAAATGTAATTGGTTCAAAGTACAGTTTGTCTGAAGTGTCGTAATCAGTGGACACAGTCTCAGGATTGCAGTTGACCATAATCGTCTCGTAACCCTCCTCACGAAGAGCAAAACATGCATGAACACAACAGTAGTCAAACTCGATTCCCTGGCCGATCCTATTTGGTCCGCTTCCAAGAATAACTACTTTCGGACGATCCGTCTTCCGTATTTCGCTTTCTTTTTCATACGTCGAATAATAATAGGGCGTATATGCCTCAAACTCGGCCGCGCAAGTATCTACTAGTTTATATGTTGGTGTAATACCATGTTTTTTTCTTATCTCACGTATTCGCATTTCATCTACGTCCAGTAAATAACCAAGTTGAATATCTGAAAACCCATATTGCTTAGCTTCCGTAAGAAGTCTTTTTACAACTTGCCCCTCTAAGCTTCCAAGCTCCTCAAGATCTTTGTCTCCTTCTTTTATCGCAACCATTTCAACCAGACCTTGTTCAAATTCTATTATTTCCTTTATCTGGTGTATGAACCACGGATCGATTCCCGAAAGTCTTCTTATCTCAGATATAGTCATCCCGTTTTCCAGGGCCTTTCTTACATAAAATATCCGATGCTGATTGGGCCGACTAAGGCCTTCCGTTATCCTGTCTTCGTCCACTTCACTGATACCATCCGAACCCAATCCGGCTCTTCCCGTCTCTAGTGATCTTATCCCTTTCTGCAGAGCTTCCTTAAAAGTCCTTCCGATACTCATTGCCTCACCAACAGATTTCATTTTTGTGGTCAGTGTCTCGTCGATGCCGGGAAACTTCTCAAAATCCCAACGAGGTATTTTCACGACCACATAGTCGATCGTCGGCTCGAAGCTGGCTGGTGTTTTTCTGGTAATATCATTTGGTATCTCATCAAGTGTATAGCCGACAGCAAGCAAAGCAGCAATCTTAGCAATCGGAAATCCGGTCGCCTTCGATGCTAGCGCTGAAGACCGGGATACACGCGGATTCATCTCTATTACCAGCAAGCGTCCGTTATCTGGATTAATCGCAAATTGAATGTTGGATCCACCTGTCTCAATCCCGATCTCGCGGATTATATCAATAGAAGCGTCTCGTAAGCGTTGGTATTCGACATCAGTTAGGGTCTGAGCCGGCGCTACTGTTACCGAATCCCCGGTATGTACGCCCATCGGGTCAAAGTTCTCAATCGAACATACGATGACTACGTTGTCCTTGATGTCCCGCATCACTTCAAGCTCATATTCTTTCCAACCAATGATTGATTCTTCTATCAATACTTCGCTGATCATGCTCTGTCTTAGACCATGACTTACTATCTTCTCAAAATCACCGATATTTCTGGCAATCCCGCCTCCACTACCACCAAGCGTAAAACTTGGCCTGATAATAATAGGGTATTCGATATCATTGGCGATTTCGCGAGCTTCATCGACTGAATAGGCAAAACCGCCCCTGGGTAGATCCAGGCCTATTCTCTTCATTGCTTGGTCAAAAAGATCCCGGTCTTCAGCCTTCTTTATAGCACCCAGTTTAGCCCCCACCAGTTCAACTCCGTACTTCTCTAGAACACCGTCCTCGGCCAATGATACGGCTGTATTAAGGCCCGTCTGTCCTCCAAGAGTCGGAAGCAGGACATCCGGTCTCTCCTTGTTTATTACCTTACTTACAATCCTTGGGGTTATCGGTTCAATATACGTCTTATGGGCAAATTCCGGATCTGTCATTATTGTAGCCGGATTAGAATTGACCAACACTACTTGATAGCCCTGGTCTTTGAGCACTTTACACGCCTGTGTCCCCGAATAATCAAATTCGCAGGCTTGTCCGATCACAATCGGCCCCGAACCAATTATCAATATCTTTCTTATGTCTTCCCTTTTTGGCATTTCCCTGCCCTTGCTGGATCTCCTCGCTTCTGCTCTTCTTCCAAGATAAAAATCGTCATTGCAGGAAGCTTAAGCGACGAAGCAATCTCACGTTCTGCTTTTCTAATCTTTGTTCTTCTTCATCATCTCAACAAACTCATCAAACAAATACTTTGAATCATGAGGTCCTGGAGATGCTTCCGGATGATATTGTACTGAGAAAGCCGGAATATTCAGACACCTTATGCCCTCCACGGTTCCGTCATTAAGATTAATATGACTTATTTCTATATCCGTCTGTTTGCTATATTTTGCTTTCAACGACTCCGGCTCAACTGCGAATCCATGATTCTGTGAGGTGATCTCCACTTTTCCTGTCTTCAAGTTCTTAACGGGATGGTTTGCTCCATGATGCCCAAACATTAGCTTAAATGTCCTTCCGCCTAGCGCTAATCCAAGAAGCTGATGTCCCAGACATATCCCGAAAACCGGAAACTTTCCCAAAATCTTTTCTATCGTCTTTTTGGCATACTCTACAGCTGCAGGATCCCCCGGCCCATTTGATAACACAACGCCATCAGCTTTAAAATCTATGATCTTTTTTGCTGATGTGTCGGCCGGCAAGATTTTTACACTACAACCTCTTCTAGCAAGTTCGCGAGCAATATTATTCTTGGCTCCAAAGTCCATTAACAAAACACTCAGTTGTCCTTTTTCCGAATCCGGCCAAACATGTACCTTTTCAGTAGTCACATCCTGCACCAGATCCCGACCGACAATAGACGGGTATTCATCCAGATTTTTTTTCAGCTCACCAGTCCTACTTCCTCCTGTGGAGATAGCTCCTTTCATGGCCCCGGCTTCTCGGATATGTTTTGTCAAAGCTCTTGTATCAATTCCTTCGATACCGACAATCCGGTGTTTTTTCAAGTATTCATCGAGTCCGATCTCTGCCCGGAAATTGGAATAGATCTTGGATGATTCCCTAACGATAAATCCTTCGATCCATGGTCTTGTAGATTCAACATCTATACTGTTCAGACCATAGTTGCCGATTTGAGGATAGGTCATTGATACAATCTGACCTCTATATGATGGATCAGTTAGGATCTCCTGGTATCCGGTCATGCTTGTATTAAACACGACTTCGCCGAATGTTTCACCTTCGGCTCCCATTGAATAGCCTTCAAAAACAGTCCCGTCTTCCAAGAGCAGCACAGCTTCTTTTCTCACACCCTGGCCCTTTCGCGCTCTTGTATGTCTTCGTCCACTATTCTCCCATCTACCATTGTCATAACCGATCTTCCTACCAGCTTATATCCATCAAAGGGACTGTTCTTAGACTTAGAGACCATCTTATTTACTTCAACCTTTACTTTAGCTTTATCATCTAGAACTGTAATGTCTGCTGATGTATCTACCCTTAGTGTGCCGCAACCTTGCTTGTCCAGTCCAAGCAGCATTGCTGGATTGCAACTCATTTTGGTAACAAGTTTCTCGATTGACAGCATCCCTTCGTTTACTAAATACGTCATCATCAGACTTAACGAGGTTTCCAGTCCTATCATTCCGAAAGCAGCATACTCAAACTCGCATTCTTTTTCCTGAGGAGCATGTGGCGCATGATCTGACGCGATCGCATCTATGGTATCGTCTTCTAATCCTTCCTTTAATGCTTCAATATCTTCACGCTTGCGTAGCGGTGGTTTTACTTTAAGATTCGTGTCATATGAAACAAGATCGGCATCACTCAAGACAAGATGGTGCGGCGTAACATCACACGACACTTTAACTCCGCTCTTCTTGGCTTGCCGTATCAATTCAACTGATTTCTTTGTTGAAATATGAGTCACGTGAATTTTCGCCTTGGCTAACTCAGCTAGTCGCAGATCCCTGGCTATTATGACCTCTTCTGATGCTCCCGGGATCCCCTTCATGCCTAGGAGGGTCGAATAATATCCCTCATTTATCTGTCCTTGACCTGCTAAATTTGAGTCTTCTGCATGAATGATCACCGGTACTTTCAACATCTTCGAATACTCCAAGACTCTTCTCATCACCTCAGAATCCATTACCGATCTGCCATCATCCGAGAATCCGATTGCTCCGGCTTCATGCATATCTGCCATCTCTGCTAACTCTTGTCCTTTTAAGCCTTTTGTTATTGCCCCTACCGGCCAGACTTTAACAACAGACTCATCAGCTGCTTTATCGCGGATCATATCCACGACTGTGGCATTGTCAACAGGCGGTTTTGTATTAGCCATACATATGATAGCCGTGAATCCTCCCTTGGCAGCCGCAGCTGCGCCACTCTTGATCGTCTCTTCGTCTTCTCTTCCCGGCTCTCTTAGATGAACATGCATATCTACAAGTCCCGGAACAACGATTTTTTCGGAAACATCAATGACCGATAATCCTTTCGATGCACTTAGACCCTTCCCTATCTCGACAATCCTCTTCTTTTCCACTAGGATGTCCAGTTTTTCATCTATATTCTGAACTGGGTCTATGACCCGTCCTCCTTTGATAAGATACCTAGACAGCTCTATTCACCTCCTAGCAACAAATACAAGACTGACATCCTGATCGCCAGTCCGCTGGCGACCTGCTCGGTTATTAGCGTTTGCGGAAGATCTGCCACATCCGACGCTATTTCTACACCCCGGTTCATCGGTCCGGGATGCATGATTATAACATCCTTTGAAGCACGTTTCAGTCGTTCTTTGTTTAGACCGAAAAGCTTCGAATACTCTCTTATGGATGGAAACAGACTCTCTTTTTGTCGTTCAAGTTGGATTCTTAGCAAATACAGAATATCAACCTCTTCGATAATATCGTCTAGGTCATAGCAGATCCGGGCACCCATTGAATCTATATCCGCCGGCATCAATGTCGGTGGACCGACAACAGTGACTTCCGCCCCCATCTTGGTCAAAGCTAATACGTTTGACCTGGCTACTCGACTGTGGGCAATGTCTCCGACAATCGCCACTTTAAGACCTCCGATATCTCCGACTATCTCTTTTATCGTAAAAAGATCGAGTAGCGCTTGCGTTGGATGCTCGTGTGCCCCATCGCCGGCATTGACGATACTTAAATCTGTAACATTAGCTAGGAAGTGCGCTGCGCCGGCTGCTGAATGACGTATGACAACAAGATCTGCATACATTGCTTCAAGTGTTTCGCCGGTGTCACGCAAAGATTCGCCCTTGACAATAGCAGAGCTATTTGCCGAAAAATTGATAGTGTCGGCGCTTAGCCGCTTTCCAGCCAGTTCAAACGAAGTACGAGTCCTGGTGCTCGGTTCCATAAATAGGTTGACAATAGTCCGCCCTCTAAGAGCTGGAACCTTTTTTATGGCTCTCGCTGACACTTCCTTGAATGATTCAGCCGTCTCTAAGATCAGTTCAATTTCTGATCTGTCCAGTTCCCTAATGCCAATAAGATCCTTGCTCTTTAAGTGGGCTTTATCCTTACTCTTCTCAGTTCCACTTTTTTTAACCATTTAACCTCTCCGACATGTTATGGATTAGTAGTAATCTCTAAGATTCCCATTGACTCCCGACTACTAACTACTGACCACTTCTTTATAAATCAGGCTCCCCTACAACCACCTCATCGAGACCATCTTCGTTCTTAAGTCTTACCTGGACTTCTTCCCGTCCTGCTGTCGGAATGTTCTTCCCTACATAATCAGCCCTGACTGGTAGTTCCCTGTGCCCCCGGTCGATCATAACTGCTAGTTGAATGCTTGATGGACGTCCAAAGTCCATTATTGCATCCATCGCAGCACGCGTTGTTCTGCCCGTATACAAAACATCATCTACTAGGATTATGTCTTTCCCAGAGATATCAAACGGTATTTCTGTGCTGTAGGCAGGTTTTTTTAGTTTCAGATCAACATCATCTCGGTAGAGAGTTATATCAAGAACACCCAGTGGGAGTTTAACTCCTTCTATATCGTTTATCTTGTCTACGATGCGCTGCGCCAGATGAACTCCCCGCTTTCTCACACCGACTAAGGCAAGCCTCTCTGCTCCTTTGTTCTTTTCTAAAATCTCGTGCGCTATGCGGGTCAAAGCGCGATTCATATCATCGGCCGTGAGTATCTTCGCCCTTTCTTTGAATCCCATCCGCACTCCTCGTTTCACTTGCATGCCAGTAATAAAAATGCCTTCCTGCAAAACTCGCAAGAAGGCTTCTAACGAATGTCCTTGTCTTCATCTTTTTTTGCCGCTCCTTGCTAGCCTCGCCGGACTAATCTTAAAGGTCTACTATAATATAGCAACCAAAAAAAACGGTGTCAACAGATTTATATCTATGCTGGATCATTTGATTCTGATCTGGCATACTAGGTTGCTTCGTCGCTCTTCGCTCTTTACTCTTTGCTCTGCTGCACTATTGATCGTCAGCTTAAAAACGTGCTGGTTGCTGGTTTCTGATTCGCGGATTACGGTTTTCAAGATTAGGATGGGAGCATTTCTTTGATGCTGTCCTCGATCAGTTTTAATATCTTGACTTTACACTCTTTATTTTTGAATTCGCCCGTCTGGACTAGGACATCCTCAGGCAGTTTATATGGTTTTCCGATTCGTACTGTTATTTTAGGTAGACTAATCAATCGTTTTCCCGAAGGTCTTATTGAACCGGCACCCTCAATACCAACAGGCATAATGGATGCATTGCTCTTTGAAGCGATCAAAGCAACACCTGGTTCCAAGGGCCCTATATTTGCATCTCTTACACGTGTTCCTTCCGGAAACAACCCAAGCACTTTCCCTTCATCCAATACCTGTAGCGCTCGCTTGATCGCTTTTCGATCAGGTTCACCTCGCCTGACCGAAAACGTACCGGCGCATCTTAGGTAGGTGCCCAGCAAAGGCATGTTCATCACCTCTGATTTAGCCATAAACAGTACTTGCCTCTTTAAAGCTACACCCAAGACAACCGGATCAACGTAGCTGTTGTGATTAGCCACAACGATCAACGGTTCACTGTCTGGCACATTCTCTTTCCCTTCGACCCTCAACCTGAATAAAACCTTGGCAAAGACAAAGAGAATCACCCAACTTATCCAGTATATGACCACAATCAGTTAGATCCTTTCTTTTTCTTCACCAACCACATAATCTCATCCACAACTTCATCGACATCTTTTTTAGAGGTATCTATCTCATATGCATCGGATGCCTTGGTAAGGGGTGAGCTTTTTCTTGACGAGTCAAGCTCGTCGCGGCCTAATATCTCTTCTTTCAGCTCTTCTTTATTCATATTCACTCCGACTTGCCCAAAATCTTTCTTTCGCCTTTCCATACGCTCTTCTGGTGTTGCCGTAAGATATATCTTCACTGTCGCATCAGGGAAAACGACGGTCCCAATATCGCGGCCCTCGACAACTACACCTGTTTCATCTTTTCGGACAAGCTTCCTCTGCATATCAACCATTATCTGGCGAACTCGATTATGACTAGATACCTCAGAAACATTAGCCGACACAGGTTGTGTTCTAATAGCTTCAGTCACATCTATTCCATCAACAAGAATGTGCCTCTTTGCATCCTTTCCAGTTGCTTTAACCTCGATTATCGATATAGACATGGCTAAGTCAGAAAGAGATTCTTCGTTATCCGGTTTGATATCAAGATCGTTAGCTTTCCAGGTCAATGCGCGGTACATCGCCCCGGTATCAATGTTCTCGTAATCAAGCTTTTCTGAAAGTAGTTTGGCAACTGTGCTTTTTCCGGAACCTGCGGGGCCATCGATGGCAACTATCGTTCTTCTAGTGGGTGACACTGGACAACACCTTTTCAAAGTCAGGAAAAGATATCTGTATACATTTAGCATCCTTTATGGTGGTCTTCCTCTTTCCGATAAGACCAGCGATTGCCATAGCCATAGCAATACGGTGATCACCATAGCTTTTAACAACTCCACCTTTTAGATCGGTCGGGCCAGTCACTGCAAAACCATCATCAAACTCTTCTGCCGTAGCCCCAAGCTTCACAAGATTATCAACGATTGCTTTAATGCGGTCAGTCTCTTTTACCCTAAGCTCACCGATGTCCTCAAAGATGGTCTCACCTTCTGCTTGTGTGGCTATCACTGCCAGTGTGGGTATTTCATCAATTAGACGTGGAACAATATCACCAGAAACCCTAACTCCTCTTAACTCACTTGAATTGATGATCACATCAGCTCTGGCCTCTTGACTTCTTATGCTCATATTGTCAAATGTTAGATCAGCGCCCATGCTTCGTAAAACATCAAGCATTCCTGTTCTGGTAACATTCATACCGACCTGGCGTATTAACAACGATGACTTGGGTGTTATGACAGCACCACCTATGAGAAAAGCCGCTGAGGAAAAGTCAGCCGGGATATCGATCTTAGCCGCATCTAGCTCCTGTCCACCAGCAATAGCTACGGATGCATCACCTATCTCAGGTTTTGCGCCCATCAGGCGCAGCATTCGTTCGGTATGATCACGAGATTGATGGGGCTCGACTACTTTTGTGATACCTTTTGCCTGTAAACCAGCAAGCAGTATGGATGACTTTACTTGAGCGCTAGCAACCGGAGAAACATATTCAACACCTGTTAATTGCTGGCCATTGATTGCTATGGGAAGATTTTGCCTATCTCTTCTACCCTTTATATCCGCACCCATTTTTGTCAACGGACTTATAATCCTGTCCATTGGACGCTGACGCAGTGAATCATCTCCTGTTATAATCGAGAAAAACTCCTGGCCGGCGAGTAGCCCTGCCAGCAACCTTGCAGTTGTCCCCGAATTACCGGCATCTATAACATCGCCCGGCTCCTTCAAGCCTTTGAGCCCATTTCCTGATATGACTAGCTTTTCTCCACCGACACCCTCAATTTCAACTCCCAGTGCTGCCAGACATCTAAGAGTAGACAGGCAATCGCCAGTAGCTAAAAAGCCATTTGCCTCAGTCTTTCCTTTGGCTATGGCACCTAGAATTGCTGCCCTGTGGGAAATCGATTTATCTCCGGGGAGATCGATAGAACCCTTTAATCCATTAACCGATGAGACTTTATAAACCATGGACCTCTCTATAGATTAGACAAAGCGGCTGTCTATGCTAAGCTGATAGTCTTTTTCACGGAGTATTTCAGCAGCCCGTTCCGCTTCCTCGCGTCCGTAGACGACTATTTTGAGCACTCCGCTTTGACCTTCAGTCGAGTGTACAATTTGAATGTCTTCAACATTTATGCCCATTTTTCCGACAGCTCTAGTAATATCGGAGATGACTCCGGGTCTATTGGGCACTGCAATAATCAGATCATATACTTCTTCTGCCTTTAATGGTTTCCCGGGCCTCAATGATTTTCTAACATTATACGCAGACTCAAGCCATTCTCGTAAACCCTGTTTTTCCTCATCCTCTAATAGTGATGTCACCGCATCCAAGCATATCCTGTAATCTCTTAAAACCTCTAAGATCGCCTGCTTGTTTTCGAAACATATATCTACCCAAATATTAGGATCGCTTGCCGCGATGCGAGTCATATCATAGAATCCGCCGGCGGCAATCTGAAAGATGCTGTCAAACTCTTCTTTTTCCTCCATGGCTAGAGTAACTAGGACAGAAGATAGAACATGAGGAACATGACTGACCGTTGCCGCAATCCTGTCGTGTATTTCCGGGTCCAGTGATAGCACACGGGCTCCGATCTTCGATATTAGAGCATGCAGTTTGCGCAATCCATTCAGATCCGTTTTTCCCGTCGGTGTAAGAATATAAGCACAATTTCTGAATAAGTCCCGGCTTGCCGCATCGATACCGGACATCTCACTACCAGCCATCGGATGCCCGCCTATAAAAGAAACGTTCTCGGGAAGCATCTGTTCGATCTCCTCGACAATGCGCTGCTTGGTGCTACCCACATCAGTTAGAATCGACCCATCTTTCATGTTGGGTATAACCTCAGCAGCTATATCGATAACAGATGATATCGGTGTCGCGATAAAAACTATTTCCGCATCGATCACAGCTTCTCGCGCGTCTGTAGTGCCCCTGTCGATAGCTCCGATAATACGCGCTGAATCAAGAGTTTTCTGATGAAGTGCTACTCCAACAACTCGTTCGATTCGGACTAGCTGCTTTAAAGCTAGTCCCAACGAGCCGCCTATCAGCCCAATGCCGATTATAGCAACAGATTTGATCTCATGCACCTGCTATATCTCTTTCTTAAAAACTTCTCCAGTCTTTCGCAGATTCTGCATTAATGTCTGGAAAGAATCATACTTCAGCGACTGATCACCATCACTTAGCGAATCTTCCGGCGTTGGATGGACCTCGACCATAACACCGTGAGCACCAACCGCCATGGAAGCTATGCTTAATGGTTCTGTAAGCTCCCATCGCCCGGCGCCATGTGATGGATCGACAATGATCGGTAGGTGTGAGAGATTCTTGACTAGAGCGACTGCGCTTAGATCAAGAGTGTTCCGTGTATATGTCTCGAATGTCCGTATTCCTCGTTCACATAAGATTACTTGTGAGTTACCACCGCTTACAATATACTCCGCAGCCATAAGCAATTCTTCTATCGTGGCACTCAAACCCCTCTTTAATAGAACCGGTTTCTGCAATTGACCGATTTCTTTCAGCAGCAAGAAGTTCTGCATATTCCTTGCTCCTATTTGGAGAACATCAGCATATTTCGTAACTAGCTCAATATCGCCGGCGTCCATTACTTCTGTTACAACCGGCAGACCTGTCTCGGCTCTGGCCATTTCTAATATCTTTAAGCCTTCTTCACCAAGACCCTGAAAACTATATGGCGAACTACGAGGCTTAAAGGCGCCTCCTCTAAGCATTGACACGCCTGCTTTTTTAACAAAACGAGCGATATCAAGAAGTTGTTCTTCATTCTCAACCGCACATGGTCCGGCGATCACTACAAAACTATTACCGCCAACAGCAATATCGCCAACTTTGACGATCGTGTCTTCTCTCTTAAACTCCCTGCTTACCAGCTTAAATGGCTTTAATATAGGAACTACTTTTTCAACACCCTGAAAGGCTGACAAAGGTAGCTCACGGGCCTTTCTTGTATCACCGAGAAGCCCGATTACTGTCTTGAATTGGCCTTTGGAGACATGGACATCTAAACCAACGCTCTTTACCTTATCAACCAGATGCTGAATATCTTCGTCGGTCGCATCCTGCCCCATGATCACCATCATAGGTAAAACCCCCGCTTCATCAGCAACCACCTCCACATGTTTTGCTAAGTTATAAAATATAATATTATCACAGTATCGTCATGAGCTGAAGAATATCAGTAACCAGTTACCTGTCACCAGTAACCAGCATGTCTTTGAGCTGATGAGATAGAACGGAAGAGCCGAAGAAAATCCGCAATCCGCGCGATCCTCAGGGAGGGGGTCAGGTCTTGTGTTTTTACCTTTTGTTTTGAGCTTTTGAAGTCAGATCTTTAGTTTTGGCTTTTATTTGCATAAAGACAATTGACAACACACATGAACCTGTTACAAGCAGAAAAACCGCCGGGTGACCAAACCGATCGATAACAGCACCACTTATAATAGCCGCCGGAACCTGCGATAGTGTTATCGATATCGTATCAAGTCCATAGAATTCACCTTCTCTGCCCTTCGGGATTAGTTCCGCCAGCAAAGCCAATGGTTCATTAAGCAGAGGAGCGCTACCTATGACGATAAGTGAGGCGATAACATAGACAATGTACATTGTGCTTGCGAAGTAAGCTAAGAAACTGGCTATACCCAGAAGCATTAGGCCGGTTGATATTGTCTTACGATGACCCCAACGATCTCCGAGAATTCCCGCCCCTATCACAGAAGAGGCAAATATTAGTACAACAGCGACCATGGGCAGACCGGGGCGAAATAAATCTGATACATCGACATGATAGAGCTCTTTCATTATGATCGTGGCAAATGGCAGCAATGCCCCGAGACCAAACCACCAAATGAACTGAGCCATTAAAAAAAGAAGGATTTCCTTATGCCCGGCAAGATCGTCAATATACATCTTTGCTTTATCCTTTAGATTAATTCCAGTCTCCGCCGGAGCTTTGCGTTGATTGTTGCCTTCGCGGACTGTTACCACTGTTATTAATGCTGTAACGATAATAAACACACCCGATATACCAAAAAGCCACACCGGGCTACGTTGCCAGAGCCAACCTCCGAATCCCAGCACCAATGCAAAACCTAGAAATCTTAGAAGACCGGTAAATATCGTGTATTTACCCCGCTGACCTTCGGGCGCCACCTCCGGGATCAATGCATAGAATGGAATCTGATATCCAACTGAAAACAAGAAGAACAACGATAGGATGATCAAGAAAAGCAGATAACTATCAGTAAAAGGCAGCAGGATTAGAAAAAAGGCTGAAAACATTGCACCGACTACTAAAAAGGGTCTCCGACGTCCCCACGGAGTAGCGATAGCATCGCTTAATACACCGGCGATCGGTGAAAAAATAATACTGACTAAATGTGATAAACCGATAGCCAAGCCGACTTTGAAGTTCGAGACCTGCAGATCTTGACGGAGATAGAGAGTAGCAAACGCAAATATCACGGTCGTACTCATGGTTATTCCTACGATGGCTGAATTGTGAGCCAGAAAACTAGTAGTCTGCCAGAACCGTTTTTGCTCCATAAACTTGCTCTCCGAACTCTACCTTGATTTTTATATCTGTCGATAAGATCGCTATATCTACCTGGCTACCTCTTTCTATAAATCCTATTTTTTGTCCTACACTCAAATCCTGGCCTTCTTCGACATAGCACGAGATCTTATTTACAAATTTGTCAGCGATCTCAACGATAACGACATTGAACTCTTCTCCTTCGATCACCAAAGTGTTCCGCTCATTTTCAAAGTGGAACCTCTTAGCAAAGTTATCAAACGCTCTCCTTAAGAAAGAAATGTTTATGTACTCAACCATGTCTACCATGGGTAGATTTGCTTTTGCCTCAGTGTGGACAATTTTTAAGACACGCCCGTTTACCGGTGTATAGTTGTAGTGCACATCAAATGGTGACATGTATATCCCGATGAGCCATCCGTCTTCTTTAGAGGGAATTGTAGATGTTTTTGACAGGTCAGACAGGTCGATCTGACGCCCCAGTTTTTCGGATTGTATCATCCCTTTGGCAATTCGTTTAATATAGACGACCTGTCCATCAGCCGGAGAAATAATAACCCGACCTCCACGAGCCGGCTCTCTCTTGGGATCTCTAAAGAACCATATATACCGTGAATACAGATAGGCCGATATGATAAATACAATAAGTCCGGCGATGATAGTAATAAAAATGTTCATTTCTACCTTTATCAATTATGATTCTCGCATATACTTCCATATTACATAAGGAAGCTTTGGCAGATAATAACCAGCAAAACCTGCCGCTGCCTTGATTGCTTTGCTCCTCGGTTCAACAATCGCCTGTTGCTTCAATACATTATTCCGATAACCGTTGTCCATTGCTGAATAAGTAGCCAGCAATCCATTCTGTTCATAGCTCTGTCTGGTTTCATCAGAGGATGTATTATGTACCATCTCATCCTGAAGATTGCAGACCCTCTTTAAGTCTCTCTTGACTGGATCAAGTTCATCAATAAAACCATTCCGGGCGATCCGGAGTCGCAACTGATTATACCTGCCTACTCCATCAGGCATCCTTGTATTAAGATTAACGATTGCTTTTATTGCGTTTAGAAGAACTTCTACTCTATTTATATCCCAAGTTGGATCGAAAACTCTTAATTCAATCGTTTTTAAGCGTTTGGAGATGATAATATCCTGGAATCTTTCTTTTTTGTCTTCTTTTAAAAAACCAATTGCGAAGCTTTTTGCAATACGCACAGATTGACCGAAATACTCCCTGTTTTTATATGGTGAATTAATGGTCAAAAGCATCAATACGGGTAAAAAATAAACAAGGTTGTGATAGACATGCTCTTGATCTGACACATTGCCGATATGCACTTGTAGCGCGCAAACATTCGTCGGAGTATCAAGGTCTATAAGATGCCCGATAGGCACGATCAGTCCTTCGGAAACAGAAGCCAGGTCACTGCGACGTTGTTTAAGATCCTCAATAAGATCTTCTGTTGATGTATGGATGCCCGTTGCTACTTCGACTCCGCCCATCAAACACTGAGCGATATCTCTCCCTCTGGCAAAATTACTTGCCGTCATAACATAGTTCTTGACCGGATCCTTCCACAAGAGCTTTGAAAGGTAGTATAGAGAAGACAGAGACGGTTTCGATGGCCCTACGACAAAGACTTCTTCCTCGATTCCATATGTGGCCATACAAAAACCTGTCCCCTTCAATTATAAGTTCTGTCGTATCTTTCGTTTCGTCTCTTCATCGGGTTCGAAATCCTGTAGAGGAGGAAGTTCGCTTATATCTTTTAAGCCAAAACTTTCTAGAAACTTCTTTGTTGTCCCATACAAGGTCGGGTGGCCCGGTGAATCTTCTTTGCCCACCTCAGCAACCAGCCCTTTGGTTATTAGGTTTGATAAGACCGAGTCTATGCTTACTCCCCGTATACTGCTTATATCAGCCCTGGTGATCGGCTGCCTATATGCGACAACGGCAAGAGTTTCCAAAGATGCTTGCGTCAACCGCCGGAATTCTGATGAAAGAACTAGCCGTTCAACGTGAACAACATATTTCGGATTTGTATAGAAGCGCCAACCGCCAGCAATCTCTTTTAATAAGATACCATGGTCGTGATCTTTTAGATCCTCCTCTATCTCCTCTAGGGCAACTTGTATTTCTGTTTCAGCTTGGCCTGTTATTTGCTGTAGTTTTTTTATCGGCATAGGCTCATCAGTTACAAATAATAAGGCCTCGATGATACCTTTGAGCATTAACTATGCCTCCCCTCTCATTTTCGCAATTCGCAATTTGTAAACCATTATCTACAAACCTTATATCACAACACCAATTATCATAAGATCATTATCTGTGATTTGTTGCAGTCTGCTTACTATCGCTGGTCAACTTGACTTTTATTCCACCAAACGTACCTGCCTGTACTGCTATTATGTCTCCCCTTTTCATAAGCTCCAGAAGCGCCAAGAATATTATGATCTTATCTATTTTTGTCTTCGCATCCTGGCAAAGCTCCTTAAACATCTGGGTCTTTTTTGATTTCATTATGTTAAGTAATTCATCTGTCTTCTCTGCCAGTGACACTCTGAATGCGTAGATGTGCGACGTGTCTATATCAAACGACGGTTTTTCTTCAAGAATCTCCAAAGCAAACAACGCCAGATCAGATAGCCTTACACCCTCTAACACCTCAGACGTAAGATCTGAAAATTCCTTATCAAGTTGGGCCTCACGATGATACATCTTGCTTTGCTCAAAACCCCTGTTATGCAATATTTCAGACACATTTTGCATTGTTTTGTACTCAATAAGATGAGTGATCAACTGCTCACGTGTATCAAAGATCTCTTCTTCAACTTCTCCCGTCTCTTCAGACGGCAACAACGCCAATGACTTAAGCTCTATCAATGTCGCCGCAATAACTAAAAACTCGCTCGTTATCTCAAGATTCAAATCTTCCATCTTTGTCAGATGCTTTAGATAGTTATTCGTAATAGCCGCAATGGGGACTTCGTATATATCGACCTCTTGCTTTAGGATTAATTCAAGCAAAAGGTCAAACGGCCCCTCAAAAACCTCAAGCTCTACTTTATAGACCATTTTGTTTCCTTAACGTTTAGCCCGTAGATTTAATAGTAGTTCGATCTTGTCAACCGTTGAGTCAGCAACCGGCTTAGCCCTTTTCATACCGTCGTCCAGAATGCTCTCCACAAAATGAGGGATTCTTAGAAAACGTTCCCTCTTTTCGCGGAACTTACTAAAATGATCGCTTATCCTGCTTGCTATCATTTCTTTGCAGTCTGTGCATGTTCTTTTACCTTTACGGCATTCCGTTTCTATGACTTCAATCTCCTGTTCGGAAAACAAACGATGAAGAGCAAAAACACTACATACTTCTGGATGTCCTGGATCTTTGGCATGCACTCTTGCCGGATCGGTGATCATTTTCTTTACTTTCTTTTTTATCTCATCCGGTGGATCACTTAAATAGATCGAGTTGCCATAACTCTTGCTCATCTTTCGCCCGTCTGTCCCGATCACCTTCGGTACTTTGGAAAGAATTGCTTCCGGCTCTTTAAGATAATCACCATATAAGAAGTTGAATCGGCGAGCGATCTCCCGAGTTAGTTCAAGATGCGGTAGCTGGTCTTCTCCAACCGGTACAAAATCGGCATGCATGATCAAGATATCGGCCGCCTGCAAAACTGGGTATCCAAGGAATCCGTATGTATAGACTAGTTTTGCTCCCATCTCTTTAAGCTGTTCTTTATAAGTCGGATTCCTTTCAAGCCATCCGAGAGGTGTTATCATAGATAAATACAGATGAAGCTTGGCCACTTCCGGCAGATCTGATTGTTTGTATATAATACATTTGTCAGGCTGAAGCCCCATGGCCACCCAATCGACCACCATCTCATCAATATCATTCTGAAGTGTTGATAAGTCTTTGTACTTAGTAGTCATGGCGTGCCAGTCAGCAATAAAAAAGAAACACTCATAATCATCCTGCATGCTTATCATGTTTTTGATGTTTCCTTCATAGTGTCCGATATGAAGTCTACCTGTCGGCCTGTATCCTGTTAAGAGACGTTCTTGATCTTTTTTCATATTCTCCCTTTGCGCTGCTTTCTCCTAATCATAACATCCGGCTCATTGCTCACTTTAAACAATATGCTTCAAGCATCACCGTGCACATTTACGCACTTTCATCAGCTTTTTTAAGAAGCTCTAGGCTAGAGTTTTTCTCAACCATTGCATTATTATCATGATGACGGACTATCCAGATAATGTTTTTGTCCGTACAATCCATCTCTTCCAATATATCAGCGCCTATCTCAGCATGATTTATATGCACAAAAAGAGCTCTCTCCAGCCTTGTTCCTTGCCGGGACGCTTTCTTCAGTGCCCAATCACTAGCCAAATACTCTATTACAACACACAAACTGCGCCGCATGAGAGACAGCTCCGGACAACCCGACTTCCCAACATCATGCAACAATCCTGCTCTGACCAGATCCATATCTGAATCCCTGTCATAAAGATCCATGGCCACATCAATCGAATGTCGTTGGTCAAACCGAGGTAGCGCTTTAAAGATCTCGAGCTCAGATCGGGTCAGGTAATCTGCTAAAAAAGTATAATCACTTTTACCAAGTCTGGCAAATAGACCCTTCATAAACTGGTTTATACGCCGGATCAATCATACCACTCCCGGGAGAAATAAATGGACAAGGAAGGCAATCACCGGCCCGATTATCCTCCAGAATATGTCGCTAAGAAAGAACAGAAGGAAAAAGAGAATGAGGATTCCGTAGCGCTCAACAGATTTATAAGCTCTTAGATACTGAGCCGGCAGCACTGATTCTACAACACGAGAACCATCAAGGGGCGGTATGGGTATCATATTGAAAACAGCCAGTATTATATTGATATAGACAACCAAGAAAATGAAGTCCCGCACCATGCCGGGCAAGACCGTCCAGACTATCGAGGCCGACAAACCACTGATTGCGGCAATAGCTAGATTGGCTGCCGGACCAGATAACCCGACCCATAATAGACCTCGACGCCCATTCCTAAAGTTCATCGGATTTATCGGAACAGGTTTTGCCGCGGCAAATAGAAACCGTCCGCCTGACCCAAAGTACAAAAGCAATGGCAGTAAGACCGACCCAAATAAGTCCAGGTGGGGTATGGGATTTAGAGTTATCCGGCCTGCTTGACGGGCCGTAGGATCTCCAAGTATTTCGGCTGTTCTTCCGTGTGCATATTCATGACAAACTACCGCCACCAAGAGAGCCGGGATCATAAGCACTATATCAAACAAATTCATGAAGTTCTTATCTTTTCCCTCGCTTATTCTTATCTAAAAAGAGCTGTCGGGCAAGGTCAAGCTGTTCTTCCCTGCTATAGACATGACCGTCGATTTTTGCCATTAATAATCTATCCAGTACTTTGCTGAATTCCAAAGATGGTTTTTGTCCCATTTCAATTAGATCGTTACCCGTTACATCTATTCTAGTACCTCTTATATTAAAATACCTTTCAATATAATTACTGGCAAGTTTTGGTGCACGCGCATAGACATAGAAAACTGTTTCTTCCGGTAACTCCCTTAAGATAACGTATATCGCACTATTTGTCAGATCGTGTTTTACCAAAGCTTTTAGAATGCCCGGTGTTTTCTCGAGTCCGCTTAAGGCTATTTCGCAATCTTCCTTACGCAGCTTTAGAGTCCTGAAAAATACATCCAACTCTTGCGATGGAATCCTCTCTACAAAACCCATAAGGAAAACCAACCACCGTCGAAACGGGTGTCTTATCAGTGTACGGAAGTGAGCCAGCGCTTTTGATACTTCACGGAGTCTTGTTTCAATGGGTTTATCTACCTTTAGCTTATCGTTTAGACTGATCAGAACGCCCAGCTCTTCCAATCTTTTCAGTGGTTGCCAGGGTGCCGGCTCATTTAGCAAAGCCACTATCTCATCACGTATCCTTACACCTGTCAAGCGACCGATTAATTCCATTTTTACTGCGCTGACAATTAGTTTCTCTGTATCATTTGACATCTGAAATCCATAGCGTTGTTCAAATCTGACCGCTCTGAATATACGCGTCGGGTCATCGATAAAACTAAGCTCGTGCAATACTTCGATCTTCCGATCGGCAATATCATCTTCTCCACCAAAATAATCGAGCAGTTCACCAAAACTTTTTGTTCTTATGCTGATCGCCATAGCATTGATCGTAAAATCCCGTCTAAACAAGTCCTGTCTTATCGAACCAAGCTCAACCTGAGGTAAAGCTGCAGGATGTTCATAGAATTCCGTTCTGGCCGTAGCAACATCTACCCTAAATCCATCCGGCAAGATTATCACAGCTGTAGCAAACTTCTCGTGATATGTGAGCCTTCCTATAAGAGTTTTAGCTGCCTCTTTAGCAAATTCCTCTCCACTTCCTTCTACAACGATATCTATGTCAAGATTCTTATGATTCATGATCAAGTCTCTGACAAAGCCACCGACCATATAGACATTCAGATCAAGCTTATCTCCTATTTCACCAAGAGTTGTAAGCAAAGTTCTTGATTTATGTGGCAGCAGCGCATCTAGGCGCGCTTTTACCTGCACAGGGCCAAACTGCTTCGAGGGTTCAAATGGAGCCCTGGTGGGCAACTTATAGCTGGGACCATGCATTTTTCTCAATATCTCCCGTCTTGAAACAATACCGATGATCCCATCATCATCGATAACAGGCACTTGGTCAATACTTGTCCGGCTCAGGATATCCTGAACTTCAGCCACCGGGCTATCCGGTTGAATGGTGATCACCTTTTTGTTTATGAAACCTTTGACAGGTGCGTGCATCAAGCCATGCGCTGCCGCAGCTTCAACCTCTTTTCTGGTTATTATACCGACCAGTTTACTATCCTTTGTAATAAGCATGCCGGTCACACCGAACCTTCTCATCTGGTCACGCGCCTCTTTTACACTTGAAGCCAGATCGACTGTATGAACCAGCTTGGTCATTATATCCGATACTTTCTGAACGTCCTCTCGTTTCTCGGCGATCTCCGCTATGATCTTATCCTCGATCTTCTTTAGATCCCTTATCTTGACGACGGCTGATGCTGCTTGAGGATGGCCTCCTCCACCGAAAGCGGCCAGAACATCAGCCATATCTACTTCGCTGATACAGCTACGTCCGATTATGTTTACACGGTCTTTTAACTCAAGCAGTGTGACTACCACATCTATGTTTTCCAGATCACCGACCTTGTGAGTCAGTGCCGATGCTGAATCTACATAGGTCTTGACTTTAGCTCGCGTAAACATCACCAGTACGCCGTTTACATCAACCGTATGAGCGCTCTTTAAAAGCTTTCCCAGTAGCTCTTGTTGTTCAGAGTCAAGTGTCAGCTCCAGATAGCGGTGTATGACATCCGTGTTTGCTCTCTTCATCACTAAATAGGCCAGGGCTTCAGCATCATCATATGTAGTTGAAGCATATGTCAAAGATCCGGTATCCTCGTGGATCCCAAGAGCAAATAAACTCGCTTCAAACGGGGATATGCCGATCTGACGGGCCCTTAAGATCTTAACAAGTATTGTTATCGTCGCTCCTGTTTTTTCTGAAAAATCCTGGTCGGACTTTAGATCAGACGGGCTGGTCGGATGATGGTCAAACGTAAAGACCTCTACAGCCTTCTTCTTGACTACATTCTTAAGCTCACCAAGGCGTCCGGCCAGCCTTGTATCTACGATGATCGCCCTTTTTACTTTAGATTTGACTATTTCGTTGGGTTCGCAGTAGTCAAGCAGATCACGGTGTAGCTGAACAAACTCCCGGACATTCTTGCCCATCGATCCCGGCAAGACCAGCTGAGCCTCTGGATATAGTTTCCGTGCTGCGACCATCGCCGCCAGCGAATCAAAGTCCAGATTCACATGAGATATGATTATGTCCATAGTTTAAAACCCATACCCTTTGAACAGTTTTTATATAATTATTTCTATTAAATCATCTTTCTTTTCTAACAGTTCTCTAACAAAAATTGTTTTGAGTCCCTAGATTACCGGAAAAACATATCATCTAGTTTATCATCAGCAACAGAATCATGCGTGGAATAAAGATGTCCATATTCGTTGAGGCTTGTTGAGATTGAAGTATAGTTGACGGAAATACTTGTATTATATATAGTTATATTTATCACTATATCTAATAATGATATAGTTGGTGAAGGCTCCTTGTAAAGGAGAAGCAAATGCGAAGATTATGTATTTTTGTCCTGATGGTCTTAACGTTAATGGTCATGATCAACTCATTCGCTTTTGCAACTGATGTGACAGAATCTAGCCAAGAAAACACAGACGGTTTTGGGAATGACAACAACTCTGCCACCTATGCTCTAGAAACATTCGACAACCATCTTTATGCTGGGACTTGGAATGCAAGTGGCACTGAGATCTGGAGGACACCCGATGGAACCACCTGGAGCCAGGCAAATACAGATGGCTTCGGGACTGTTAATAATATGATAACAAGTGCACTAGAAACCTTTGACGGCTACCTCTATGCCGGGACTATGCCGGCCACTGCGATCTGGAGGACGTCTGACGGAACCACTTGGAGTCAGGCAAACA
>SDBS01000830.1_pt1 | contig 31068 bp, 34 predicted proteins | sample 2277091 | NCBI WGS metagenome assembly SDBS01 (sample SAMN10404972, study PRJNA504765) | marine sediment metagenome | isolation source: marine sediment core GS10_PC15, 163 cmbsf | place: Arctic Ocean: Southern Knipovich Ridge | collected 2010 | reverse complement strand
CTTCTGCGTACGTATCGAAGATACGTTTCGATTCTTCCTTCGAAGCTCCCCAACCCCAGTCTTCGCCAAAGGTCATCGTACCCAATGCAAGCTCTGAAACGCGCAAGCCGCTCCTACCGAATAACTTATATCGCATGAGGCCTTTCCCTCCATTCAAGAGTATGAAATTTTCTAAGCAGTGTTTCCTGCACTTTTAAACGGAGTTTGCAATCGAATAGCGCTTCCTTGAGAACTATGTGACCTTGAAGCTTGTTTAAGGTGCGGCTGATGGGACGGTACTCAGCTCGGTCATACGGCCTCGTTCGCGACTCGTAAACACCAGGAATGCATATCCCATTGCACCTGCAACGACCGAAGCAATCATGATGCTCACCTTCGCAACGGAGAGTAGCTCCCCGGGCAGAAACGCCGAGCTTGCGATAAAGAGTGACATAGTGAAACCGATGCCCCCCAGGGTCGTCACGCTAATGAGCTGAGGCCATTTCACCCTTTCCGGCATAAGGGCAAGACCAGTCTTCACGGCCAACCAGGTGAATAGAGTGATACCAATCGTCTTTCCAACGATCAAGCCGAAGAATATGCCAAGGAAAATTGGTCGTCTCACGATGGTGGGGATATCACCCGTGATCTGGACCCCGGCATTTGCCAGGGCGAAGATCGGCAGCACCAGATACGTCGCCCAGGGCGTCAGGGTGTGCTCCATTCTCTGGGCAGGTGTCTGCATGCGCTCAGCAATTCTTTCGAGCGTGTGTGCCGCGGACTGCTGCCGGTCAGTCGTGTCCACCAATTCTTCGTCCTCGTCCCCCTGATCAACCCCACTCAATATGGCCGTGCACTGCGCCAGAAAGGCTTGCGCGCGCACTCGGGACCTGGCAGGAATCGTCAAGGCAAGCAGGATGCCAGAGACGGTTGGGTGGATACCCGATCCCAGAAATGCCAGCCAGAGGAATATACCCAGGATGCCGTACGGCAGCGGATTGCGCACGCCTCCCCGGTTGAGCATGATCAGCAGGGCCATGATGAGTAAGGCGATGAGGAGATTGGTCGTCGAGATCTCATCGCTGTAAAAGATTGCGAGGACCAATACAGCTCCGAGATCATCCGCGATGGCCAGCGCCGTGAAGAAAACTTTGAGCCCCAACGGGATGCGATGACTCAGAACCGTAAGAATTCCCAAGGTAAATGCGATATCCGTCGCCATAGGGATTGCCCAACCATCCGCGCCAACGCTCCCTGCGTTAAAGGACGTATAGATTAGCGCCGGCACCAGCATCCCTCCTAGCGCCGCAAAGATTGGAAGCATGGCCCGCCGCGTCGACGATAATTCCCCCACGGTGACCTCTCGCTTTATCTCCAAACCGACGACGAAAAAGAACAGGACCATCAGACCGTCATTTACCCAATCGAGCAATGACATTGAAAGTTCAAAATTGCCCAACGAGACGGAGAGATAGGTCTCCCAGAATTCGAAATACTGGTGCGAAAGATTGGAATTGGCCAGGAAGAGGGCCAGCACTGTGCTCACCAGAAGCAAGATCACACTGGAAGCCTGAAGCTGTGTGAAGCGGTTAAAAAGGTTGCGGACTTGAACACCCAGTGGTCTCTGAATTTCCTCCATCAATGATTCGACATCCCATGGTCCGTCGTACCGGACGCCGTTGATGTAGAAAGTCGGGGTGCCATTCACGCCGCTGCGGACACCATTTTTAAAGTTTTCACGCACGCGATTTGCATGCAGGCCATCGTTCAACTCCTGCTTGAATCGCTCTACGTCCAGTCCGAGTTCCTCTGCATATTGGAGGAGATGGGCATCGTCCAACTCGCCCTGATGCTCGAAGAGCATATTGTGCATCTCCCAAAATTTGCCTTGCGCGGCAGCAGCCTCGGCCGATTCGGCAGCATGCTGGGCGTACGGGTGGGAAGTTCGGATCGGGAAATGCCGATAGACATAGCGGATACGATCGCCAAGGCGTTCGCGGATCTCTTTGATGATCGAGTGCGCCTGCTGACAATGGGGGCACTCATAATCGCCGTATTCCACAAACAGCACACGGGCCTCGATTGGGCCCATGGCGTGATCTTCGCCCGTGACCGATGGTATGAGTTGTCCACTCATCAACCATCCTCCTGGTTGATCTCTTCAAGCGCACTCAGAATGCCATCCGCACCTGGATTGATCCCCACTGGGGAGAGGTAGCTCCAGCGGAGAATCCCTCTCGTATCAATCACAAAGAGAGCTCGTTCACTCGTCCCTTCATCGCCACGGTAGACACCGTACAGACGGGCTACTTGCCCCTTGGGTTCAAAATCTGCTAACAGCGCAAAATCGAGATTTCGAGCTTCTGCAAATGCTTTATGGCTCCAGACTCCGTCCACTGAGATGCCAACCAGAGTCCCGCCAAGGTCTGCAAACAGCGGGAGCACCTCGTTGTATAGAGTCATCTGATCCCCGCAGACGGGGCTCCAATCGGCTGGATAGAAAGCCAGAATGGTGTGTCTATCCCTGTGCTCACTTAGCGTGAACGCGCCGCCAGAGGAACTGGTGAGCGTGAAATCCGGCGCCAGTTGTCCAACGATTGGGTTTCCCAACGTTTTCATACCACGGACCCTACCATTTTGTTTAAATAAAAATCAAAAGCAGCGCATAATGAACAATACCACAAAGCTCCGGCTATCCCGGACCATGGCCTGTATTTACCAACGTTTTATGATTTTACTTCAATGCGAGTTCGCACTTTCAGGCAAATTGGCTCTACCATCGCAGAAACAGCGGATGGATGAGGTGTTTGGTTTTATATTCGCCATAAGAACAAGGTCATGCAAACAGGTCCGAACCCGGCTCTTCTCGTGAGATCTCTGGCCACGCGATAGCAAAATACTCGCGGCTCATGAGGGCTTTCGCATCCTCATCAGGAAGACGTCGGAACAGATTGTCGGGTCCAAATTGTGTTTGATGACACTGAAGCGCAGACCATTTCCGATCGACAACATCCGAGACGTCTACCTCAACATCTACCTGATCATCGGACCAGACGGTTCCCGTCTCATCGAATCGATCCAGGTCACTTGTATCCTCGCCTAAGGCTCGCAGACGCGAACGCATCTCCACAAAAAATGATTTTGGAATGGCCGTAAAAATGAGCCGATCAGCGCGCCAGGCCTCACCCAACTCGACGCCATAGTCCTCCTGAGCAGCCTTATGAAAAGCGGAAACGGTATGGTTGTGAATCGCGATGTGATCTGGGTGACCGTAGCCGCCGTTCGGCTCGAACGTCAGCACGATTTGTGGTTTGACCCGGCGCATAATACCCACAAGCCCAGCGATGACTTCTTCTTCATCAGCTTGCATGAAAGCGTCAGGATGCTCATTGTCCGGTGTTCCGATCATTCCGGAGTCTCGATATCCAAGAAAGATTACCTCTTCAATGCCGAGCGTCTCGGCCGAACAGAGAAGCTCCTGCTCGCGAACCGACGACAGCGTATCGGGGGTCGCCAGCTCGGGGTCGGAGATTTCTCCAACCTCGCCTCTCGTCGCGCATATCAGTGTGGTGCGGACGCCTGCAGAAGCGTATTTGGCTAACGTCCCACCGGTGCCAAAAGCCTCATCGTCAGGATGAGCAAATACGACCAGCATAGAACGTTCCATGCACATCTCCTTCAGTCAATATCTGTCTTGATTAAACTCAACGATTGGTCTTTCGATTCCGGGACATCGCTGTGCGGCACACCGGCTCGATCAACCTGTTGTGAATACACACCCCTCATCACCGAGACAACTCCAAGGTCATTGATCTTACCCAACCTTCCGAAACCCCAATCGATGTGGGCAGATTGATTTCGGATCCAACATATCCATTCCCCCCCGCCGACATTGGGTACAATGGCTCTATGAGCCAAACAAAAACGAACGCCACGGACGCGCTGGACGCTTTGAACATCCCCTACAATCTGTTTATCCACGAGCGCCCGCTGACATCGATCGAACAAGCTGCAGAGGAGCGCGGTCTTCAGACAGCGCAGATTATTCGATCGCTGCTGTTCAGGACTTCAAAAGAGGGCTTCCTGATGGTCCTTATGCCGGGACCAGATCAGGTTTCCTGGTCCAAGCTGCGTCATTATCTGGGAATCTCTCGGCTTACCACCGCTTCAGAAAATGAAGTCCTCGAAATAACCGGTTACGAGAAAGGTGCGGTATCGCCGCTAGGATTACGCGGGACCATCCGCATCCTTGGTGACGACGGCATCTGCGAGCACGAGGTGGTTTCTCTCGGCGCAGGAATTCGGAACGCCGGCATCATCATGAGACGAGACGATTTACTGCGGGCGGTCGAGATAGAACTTGCCGATTTCAAAGATACGAAGGGGTGACGTCTCCCTCGATCCTGAAGGGGAAAAATCCTCCTTCATGAATCAGGTCATTCTAGTTATTTCCAATAAAAGCGACCGTCTCCTCGACAACTCGCTCGATAATGCCCATCGTACGTTTAAGATCACCGGGAACGTTGAGACTGTGATCCGCATCTTTCACCACGGTCAGGGAAAAAGTACGGGCGTCTTGGAGTGAATCGAGCGCCTCCTTTGAGTAGAACCGATCTTTGTTACCGAGCGCAACATACGCCGGCTGTGACGTGCCCTTAAAAACCTGGTCGAACAAGGGACCAAGTGGAGGGGTGAGGTACGCCGCTCGAGCGTGATCCAGCAGCGGTTCAGTCTCACACAGCACTGCAACAATTGCAGCCCCAATGGATTTTCCGACCAGTCCAATACGACCGTAAAGTCTCTCTCCCAGCACTGCTCTCACAGACTGCCCACATTCCTGGAGCATCCCTGAGATAACTTCAATCGAAAATGGTGCCGCCTCCGATTGATATCCGTACGTCAGGGCTAAAGTATCCCATCCGCGCTCATACAAAATTTGACCAGGATAATACAGCAAGGGTCCGTCCACACCGTAGTTATCTCCCGGAAGAAGGACAAGAAGCCCGTGCGGGTCGCCTCTTTGTTGAAAATACTTATGTCTCAGCGGCTTTCCGCTGGCAGATATCAAATCGAGATAAGTGGGCTCAGGCATGGAACCTCCTCCCCACCGGGATAACCACGATCGCCTCGGAGCACATCGTCAAGCAGCCCTTCATCGATTATAAATGGGAGTTAAATCTCCATCGGTGAAACGAATGATTGTGCAACCGTAACCAGGCGTCTCCATAGGGTCAGGCTGCCGCGATTCCTGCACAGCCTGAAGAGCCTCTCCCAGGTAGTCCTGGGCTGCCTCCGGTTGACGAAACGTGGCATCATCAAAGGCGCCTTTGTACTGCAAAATGCCTTCGGGGTCGAGCAAGTAAAAATGCGGCGTAGTCACTGCGCCGTAAAAGTCCGCAACCGCATGATCTTGATCCCGCAGGACGACGGGCAGCCCGCGTGCTTCAGCGCCAGACATGAGCATATCTATGGGTTCGTTCACGTTTGAAGCGATCGACCAAAGCAAAACTTCTCCAGTAGTGATCGATAGGAGCTCCGCTAATTTCTCGTCGATCTTCTCGGACCATGGACACTCCGCCGACCAGAAGTTGATGATGACGATTCGTCCAAGCACATCTTCCAATCGATGGGGAACCCCGTCGAGGTCTTTCAGAGAGAAATCCGGCGCACGCTGACCAACATTGGCTATGGGGTCCATTGGGGTAGGTAGCCTCCTCCTATGAATTCTGTCGCTTCGCCGTCAGCCATGTTCCATACCCAAACCTCGGGCATGGCCCCGGGGTTGGCCAGATCACTGCGCATAAATGCGAGACGCTGCGAATCCAAACTCCAGGAAATAGAAGAGAAATTCGCTGTGGGATCATCTGTGAGTCTACGGACATCACCCGAACTCACATCCATGAGCCAAACTTCCCGTCCCATGGTCCACCTGTCCGCGTCAAGGTACTTTCTAACGAAGGCAAGCCAGCGTCCATCCGGGCTGTATGTTGGGGACGAGTCTTCGACCATGACATCCGGTCCGGGTGAGATATCACTCACGTCGCCCGACCTCACGACATTTCTATAAAGGTGACTGAAGAATGGCACCTCCCCCGCTGGAAAATCCACAGCTTCTATTCCAGCTTCTCCGAGCACCTCTTCGGGAAAAATGATCTCTGAATACACAATATCGGCGCCCTGGGGAGACCATGTGCCCTGCTGACCGAGCCCGCTCGGAATGAACAGGATGGGGGTATCAGGATTTCCGGTTTCCAACAGGACGAAGGCCTTCAACGTGTTGTCGTAGACCATCAATTCGCCGAGGGGAGACCACTGCGGACCCATGAGATCGTGGGTCGCGTTAAAGACCGGTCCATAAACTCCTTCATCCTGAAGGGACATCAGCCAGACCGTTTGTGCGTTCGTGATTGGTTTTCCACCGGCTCCTTCCACAAGCTCGCTGCGTTCGAATGCCAGCCAATGACCATCGGGTGAAAGGGTCGGCGCCTGACATAGGGCGTCGGTATCGCATGTATAGACCCATCGATCTTCATTCGTGATCAGGTCCTGAAGCCTAATTTCATTGCTCCCTTGAACAGCCGATATGGTATACGTTATTCTGTTCCCATCAATGGACACACTAAAATCCAGGATGCCGGCGTCTGAATGTGTGAGCTGGACGGGTTCATCAGCAGGGTCTTCACCCCGAACGTAGATATTTGCGGCGCCAAATACCGGCCATAAATATGTCAGGCGCGGCGCCCCGACCGAGAAAGACCAGGTGTGTCCCAAGAGCATCGGTAGGATGCGCAGCGACCGGGCGCCCGCGCCGAGGTGCACCTCTACGGTCTCGCCCGTTTTCCAGGGTTGATCCGGCTCAATGAGCAGGCTATTCCCCTCCCATGACAAGTGACCCCCTGCAAATGGTTTGATCGTCAGGCGGGATTCTACTGAGGCTGGATCCATGGGTTGATTGAACTTAATGCTGATTCTCGATGTGGATGAGATTTCCTGACCGTCAGGTGTGATTTCGACTACGCGCGGCGCGGCGATGACGGCTACGATCACGATGCCGCTGATCAAGCCAATTGCTGCGAATGGAAACAAGGGGAACTTTTTTCGTCTGGCGTACATTCTGACCGGATTATACCCACGCTCACGTTAATGGTCCTATTTCACACGAGGTAGAATGGTTGTAATCCCATCCATCCGGGTCTTTGACGCTCACTTGAGAAGTCGAATGCCGTCCTCTTCGTCAGCCTCCGGGACAGAAAGGAAATGCATCATCGTCACCCCCGATCCTCCGAAAAACCTCGATCTCCAGACCCTTGCTCAGGGGGTAGAGCACCTTTCTCGCCTCGATACCGCCTTAGCCGGCGTCGTGCGAAAACATGGTCCCCCTCCTTTATGGGCCCGTGAACCCGGTTATTCCACACTCATACAGATCATTCTGGAGCAGCAGGTATCGCTTGCATCTGCAAAGGCTGCCTACGCCAAGTTATGCCTGATTGCGACTCCGCTCAACCCAGAAATATTTCTGGAGCTTGATGATTGTGCTTTAAAGGAGGCAGGGTTCAGTCGTCAGAAGATGATTTACTGCCGGGGGCTTTCAATCGCCGTACTCGATGGTAGGCTTCAGCTCGACGAACTCGACAAACTGGATGATGATGCTGTCCGCGAAGAGCTCGTTAAGAACAAGGGCATTGGCCCATGGTCAGCAGACATCTATCTGCTTGAAGCGCTCCTCAGGCCGGATATCTGGCCGGTTGGGGATCTTGCGCTGGCATCATCCATAAAGGAAGTAAAAGGACTCTCCAGGCGTCCCGACGAGGCTGAACTATCAGAAATCGGTAATACGTGGAAACCATGGAGAGCGGTGGCAGCTCGCATCCTCTGGCACAGCTATCTGAGTGAGCGGGGGATCACCATGTAGCCTGGGTTTACTCTTCTGTCCATGCTTTCAGCATCGCACGCACTGATCTGGTCATCTCGATGGCATAATCGGACCCAAGCTTGCGGGTATACATTAATTCTCCAACGTTCGTGATACCCGCATTTTTCACCTGGTCGGTCATTCTCTGTTCGTGCATTTCTGCATACATCTCATTAAATTCGTCTTCATCTAACCGGCGATACCGGTCGATAAAATGGATGAAATCTTCACCGAATCGACTGGTCTTTTCTCTCTCCTTCTGCGCCTGGGTTGGGTGACCGAAACAGAGAAGACCAATGGGGATCACATATTTGGGTAATTGAAAGAGCTCCTTATGAGCTTCATTATTTTCCATGATGTCGCCAATATAGCAGGAGCCGATTCCGAGCGACTCTGCGGCAAGGACGGCGGTTTGCGCCGCGATCATGGCATCACAGCACGCCAATAACAAATCTCCTTCTTCAGGCTTCCGCATGCTCTTCCCGCTTTTCTCACAAAATTCCTCCACACCGGATATGACGAAATAGTCGTACCAACGCTGATAATCTGCAACAAATAACAGCACCAAAGGCGCTGTGGCAATGAATGGTTGGTTGTCACATGTAGCAACCAGCGTATCCTTCATCGCTTGATCCTGGACCTCAATGATGGAATAGAGCATCATGTTGCCGGCCGTAGGCGCACGCATGGCGGCGTGAAGTATCTCCTCCTTATCCTCAGGGCTAATGGGGACATCCTCATAGGCTCGAACAGATTTACGGCTATGGATAATGTCTAATGTGTGGGTCATTAATCGAGGTCCTTTCCAGTACCGGATTAAAGTTGTTCAAGACAGAAATACCTCCATAGAATAACATGGGGGCGCCAAGCACAGTGATTGGGTTACGATTCGACACAGGTTTGTTAAATAGCGCAAACCGCCAGGTTGCGACCGCTTGCCTGCTCAGCAAGAGATTTGGCGGCTTGCTAAATAATGATATCACCTTCGGTAAGTGCGGAAGCCTACGTTAAACCAATGGAATATAAACGATTGTGACGCGGCGCCCAATCGTCATCACCCTCCCCCTTTTTCGAGCCAAATCCCTGTAATCGAAAAAACAGCGCATGCGTACAACTATGCAATAGACGAACTACATGATTTTATGAGTGGGGAGACCTCCGGACGCTATACACCCGTGCGGTACAGCATCGACCGACCCTGCTTCCCACATTGAGTGATGGCATCCATGTGCTTCAAGCAGTACACAACTTTACGCGTGAACCAGGCCGGTCGGCCCATCGCGTCTGCAAGATCCCTCGTCGTGAAGTGCTTGGGAAGACCATCGGGAAGTAGTGATAGAAAATCATCCGGCGTCTCAAAAGTGTGACTTTCGAGCACATCCAGGAGACGTCTCTCCTGTACAATCCATCGATCGCGCCTTCTGCGTGTTTTACCGAATCGCCGTATCTGCTCCTCCTGTATCAGAAGGACTTCAAGTGAGAAGTTCGCCTGTTTCATGAGCGCCGGAAAACTCACCAATTCGGAAAATATATCCATGACATCCCCCCGCTTTGGTGATTTCCGACGGGGCGCCGCTGGGGACCCGTCCTCTTCAACTTTAATGATCCATCTCTCACGTGGAATCGGATGGACAAGACGAATGCGGTATGTATCGGCGAGTTTCATCATCTTTCGTTTGATCGATGAGAAATTCTTCGTCTGAATTTCGATTAATTGGTCGTCCCCTCTTTGAACGTCGATAACATACCCGTCCACAGGAACTTCCTGGAGGTCGCCCGGCCGCATATACCATGCCTTCAGCTGGGCGTGCAGATGTTTCTCATTCAACGTTCCGATCAAATTGGGGGATCTCATACCCGCCTACCTGCCAAATCTTCGATGGGTCCGAATATACTCCTGTTCTTTCTCGATGCAATAGTTCGACCGGGGATTCGGGATCAGGAAGTTGTGACTTAAAGCCCATCTCCCAGAAGAAGAGAGGGGTTGGGGTGAGAGTGGATGAAGTGATCGTCACTTACTGCGACGATGTAGTTCTTCATGCGGGGGAGTGAGGTACATATACAAAGTGCGTTCGAATAAACTGGTTAAGCCAGTCGATCGAACAGTTTTTCAGCATGAGACCTATGATTGGATCACGCTCTTGACATGCAGGGGTTTCGAAGAGGCCACGGGGGAATATCGATGGCGTCAAGCCGTGCGCGCCGTACTCGTTCGCGTGATCGAGTGAATTACCCCGCAACTTGCTGGGGGGCATTTTTCAAGGAAAAAGCCCCCCTCCTTACCATTCATTCCTGTAGCAAGCTACTGGATATTCTGGCGTTTTCCCATTATCTATATCCGTCCAAAATCTACCTACACCCCGAGTCTGCGCTTCAGGTCCTCGATCGCCTCCACCGGCGTCGGATCGACTCCGTAGCCCATCGCAAGATAATAGGCGGCGTAGTCCCCATAATGAAGGGACGTCCACTGCTGCGCAAGACGGCTCGCACCCGATGCTCGAACTACATCGGTGTTGAATCCCTCCACCATCAGGATCTGACGGGTGGCCTCGAGTCGTGCGCGATTGCGCTCATGCAACTGATCCCCATCCAGGAAAATGGCCATGGTGTTCGCGAAAAGAGCTTCAGGGTTAACCACACCTGCGACCATATTGTGATCGGCTTCGGGGAGGAATTCAAATTGAGCGACTGATTTTGCCAGTTCTGCGATTTGTGTGCGCCAGCGTCGGGCTACGGGAGCGAGGAAGCCAGCCCCGAGGATCAACGGCCATCGTCCGATGAATTGTCCCCCCATCCGCTTGGCGGGGTTGCTGATGACGGGCGAACTCGCCTTAAGCGACTCCATCTGACTCCGCATCGATGCCAGGGCATCCTCAAATTCCAACTCTGGATCGGGGATCAATCCCAGACGGGTAAGAAGCGTAAGGATGAGCGTAAACGAAAAACCCACGGCCGCCCGCGGTTGTCCTGTGTGATCAAAGCGCCAGAGAGGTGATCCAGAATCATCCGCTCGTTCCGCTAGCACTCCCCCCGTCGTAATCGCAACCAGTTGTGCACCCGCTTCACGCGCGCGGTCGAATGCTGAGAGAGTCTCTTCTGTGTTCCCTGAATGCGAGGACACAATGACGAGCGTGGATGAATCCACTACGAACCCGGGAAGGTCATAATCTCTCCACACGATGATCGGGGCTACCGCCATCGGGGACACATAGGAGGAGACCAGGTCGGCGCCAATCGCCGATCCGCCCATGCCGGCCATAACCACCTGGCGAACACTGGAAATCTCGCCCAATGGAAAACGTTGACCCAGCTCCCAGGCAGCCTCCATTTGCGCCGGAAGATCATCAATCTCGTCGATCATTCGCCCCTGGTCAAGCATTTCAAAATTCTTCACATCGTCAAGGTCCATCATTCCTCCATTGTTAGACGATATACTGCCCGCCGTGTCCAACCAGATTCGCTCGCTACTTGTCGGGCGGCTTGAGACGGGGAAATACCCTGATTTAATTTTTCCCTGAGGCGCTCAAGGACTTCCTTCTCACCCCATCGATCCTGCGAGGGCACTCCTCCCAATACAATGGTGAATTCCCCTTTAGGTTCGTGGTTTTGAAAATGTTCCTGCACTTCCTTGATCGTGCCGCGCAAGGTCTCTTCGTACAGCTTGGTAAGTTCCCTGCAGACGACAATTAACCGATCTTCGTTTAAAATTTCGATGAGATCTTCAAGCATCGACTGCATCCGATGCGGCGCTTCGAAGAAGATCGTCGTGCGGCTTTCTTCACGAAGCGTACGGATCAAATCCCTTCTTTCAGATTTTTTTCGCGGCATGTAACCATGGTAGACGTAGGCGTCTGTGGGCAGGCCCGATGTCACGAGCGCAGCAACGCCCGCCGATGGACCCGGGATAGGGACAACGGGATGTCCCGCGTCGATCACGGCTCGGATTAATTCCAGCCCAGGATCCGAGAGCCCGGGCATGCCCGCGTCCGAGATGAGCGCCACACTCCCAGACTCGAGTGCCTCGAGCAAACGGTCTGAACGCAGGATCTTGTTGTGCTCATGATAGCTGATCATGGGGGTGGTGATGGCGTAATGCTGGAGAAGTTTCTTGCTTCGACGGGTGTCCTCCGCAGCAATGAGATCCACCTCTTCGAGCACGCGCAGCGCCCTTTGAGTGATGTCTTCTAGATTGCCAATCGGCGTTCCGACCAAAAAGAGTGTGCCCACACCGCTATTTTAGCAGAGAGCGTTCCAATGGTGTGTTCTTCAGCCAGGGACCCTCTTCACAGGCTGCCGGAGAATGGTCTTGAGTTTTTCCGGAGCTGTCTTTCGGGGGTCACTCATATAGATTTCATGATGTTTCCCTGCTTCAATGAGGTTGTTCTCGGGTAAGAATTCGGCGTGCAATCGGCGGATCGTCGGTCCTTCGTCATCATAGGACCCGATGTGCAGTATCTGCACGCTCAGACCCTCATGGCAGCGCTCCCATCTCATCATCGACAGTGCAGGAAGATCTTTCGATTTCATGATCTCCAATTTTACCGACTCGAGGACCTCTTCGCCGATCCACTCCGGCTGCATAATCATCATCGTCCAATCCCATGCGCTCTTATCCCTGGCTGCCGTGAACGAATCCATATCCTCTGCCCACCAGAGGCCTTCGAGAGGCGGCACGACATAATCCTTTCCGAGTCCTTTTTTGCTGTGGAACTTGATCTTGTAGGCGGCAGCGTAGAGCGCCTCCACGGCTTGCAGATACGATTCCGCCGTGTTCGGATCCCCATGACCGTCCACCATGATGAAATTCATCCCGGGCACCTCAACTATCTTAAATTCCTTCGATGATGGCTTGAAAAGGTGCTTCCATTCCTTCTTGTAATCAATTTTCGTCATTCGAACTCTCCCATCCCTTGATGAATTCCGTCACCCACTTTCGCTCAGCCTCGATCAAAGCAAGGCTATGACTGAACATCGCCCTGACATGCCCTGGCAGTGGCTCTTGAGTTTTTTCTCGTTCGCGCAAATATGCTTCCCGCCCACGCAGAGTCTCTGCATAGGATCGCATCGCCCCCATGGCTTCCGCTCTATCCACACCGGGGAGGTTCGCCAGCCCTATTTGTAGGGGTGAAACCTGTTTTGCTGGTTCTGCCAGGGTCTCTAAAATTCCCACGCTCGCAGTACGTCGGCCTTCCCTGGTCGCTCGAAAGACTTTCCTGACCGGTCCTGTTCCGCTATGTTCCTGGATCTCCCCGATGACAAGACCCTTCTCCGCCAGCTTTTTAAGGAGATAGTAGATCGAAGAAAAACCCACCTCGGTCCACTCCCTCATCCCCCGGTCTTCAATGACCTGTTCGATCTCATAACCGTGCCTTGGTTTTTCTCCGACCAGACACAAGATGGCCAATTCAGCGTTCGTCATGTTTTTGTCCAAGATGCATATGATATTCTAGTACTAGAATATCATAAGAAATTCCCTTCGTCAAGTTATGGTTTGAGGTCACAAATTGACGGTACGAGGTCCTGCGTGATAAACTGACACTTCCTATCCGAATTTAACGGGTGGTCGCAACGTGGCCACACACTGAGACCGCTCTGCACAAAATCCTTAATAGGGCTAACGAATATGGCACGACATGAACTCCTAGAAGAGTGGTTCGCCAAGGGGGTGCCCATCCTCGCCGACGGCGCCATGGGCACGATGCTCCACGCCGAGGGCATACCATTCAATGATTGCTTCGATGACTTAAATCGAACCCAACCCGACCTCGTGGCACGCATCCATCGCGCCTACATCGAAGCCGGTGCTCAATTGATTGAGACGAACACCTTCGGCGCTAATAGATACAAGCTCTCCGCGCATGGCCTCGCAGATCAAGTCGAAGCAATCAATACGGCAGCCGTCGAGCTGGCAAAACGGACAGTAGAGAAAACAGGCGCGAGCATACTTATTGCAGGAAGTGTGGGCCCCCTGGGTGTTCGTTTGGCGCCATTCGGTCGCGTCTCTCAGGAGGAAGCCAGGGAAGTATTTCGCGAGCAGATTCTGGCCCTAGTTGATGCCGGCGTGGATCTGCTCCTCATCGAAACTCACAGCGATTTGTATGAAATCCGGGAAGCTATCCACGCCGCGCGTGAGGTGACCTCCATTCCTGTTATAGCCAGTGCAACATTCACTCGCGACGATCGCACCCTCCTGGGCGACACACCCTCCCACACAGCACGATTCCTGGCAAAGTGCGGCGCCGACATCATCGGAGCCAACTGCTCGGGGGGACCTGCTCAACTCCTGCGTATTCTTGGGCAGATGCGCCAGACCATACCAGGGACATATTTTTCGGTAATGCCAAATGCTGGCTGGCCCGAGCAAATCTCGGGGCGCATCATGTACCCGGCAACGGAAGATTACCTCGCGGATTACGCCATCGCTTTTTGCGAGGCGGGCGCACATATCATCGGGGGCTGCTGCGGGACGACGCCCGCGCACATCGCAAACATGCGGAAATCACTCGACAGCATGGATGGTCCCTGCGATACGATCGAAATTCTGGATGTGGATGATCCTGCAGCCGTAGGACGCATACAACCCGACCAACCCACAGAGTTATCAAATCGCCTCTCTCGTCAAGAATTCTTAATCTCTGTCGAACTCGACCCGCCGCGCGGCTTCTCAACCCACAAACTTCTTGCGGGCGCGCAAAATCTTGCCGAAGCCGGCGCGGATGTGATCAACGTCGCTGACAGCCCCATGGCGCGCATGCGTATGAGCCCCTGGGCTGCTTGTCAACTCATCCAGAAAAAAGTCGGCATCGAGACCGTGCTCCACTTCCCTACCCGAGGGCGCAATTTGTTACGAGTCCAGGGCGATCTACTGGCGGCACACGCGATTGGGGTGCGGAACGTGTTCGTCGTCATGGGAGATCCGACCGCCATCGGAGATTATCCGGAAGCGATGGACAATTATGACGTCGTCCCCTCTGGACTCATCCGATTGATAAAACACGGTTTCAACAGCGGCGTTGACCACAGCGGCGCAGATATCGGGGAAGCCACAAGTTTTTTCGTGGGATGTGCGCTTAATTTGAATCCACGAGATATCGATCGAGAGGTCCGGGTTTTGAGGAAGAAGATCATCGCAGGCGCGGACTTCGCGCTCACGCAACCTGTGTTCGCACCCGAACAGGTTGAGAAATTCATCGCTCGCTACCAGGAGGAGCGTGGCGAGCTTGACATCCATCTCATCGTCGGCGTCCTGCCAATTTTCAGCGCACGCCATGCAGCCTTCCTGTGCAATGAGGTCCCGGGAATTGATGTCCCCGAACACATTCAAGAGCGTATTGAGGCCGGGGGTGAGGGCGCCCCGGCAGTAGGTGTGCAAATTGCCATCGAACTGATCGAGGAAATGCAGGATTCTATCCAGGGAGTTTACATCATGCCCGCGTTTGGCCGGTACGACCTTGCCTCGGAGATCATTGAATCGATCCGCTCAAGGCAGGATGCCCTCTAGGTACCTCCGCTCAACGATTCCCCGAAAGGCTTTCCGCTGGAATTCATTCTCTCACCCCAGATTTCCGATGATGTGAAAAAGCCAGGATACCCTGTAACTTGCAGCATGGATGACTGGCAAACGAGGAATGGGATGGCAACCCTCATCCTGGCTTTTTCCTTGAATGGTGCCTTGCAGCGTGCTCCGGTTGTTCACTGCCGGGGAGCTGCTCTGAGCGCGATACAATCTCTCCATAACACACACGCAAAAGATTGAAGGAGAAAATGAACATGGCGAATCTAGCGGATCGAGATATACAGCCCCCACTCGGGCAAGACATCCCTCCCCTTTCTGGAGAGCCTCTAGAAACCCTCTCGCGGGAACTCGACCAGGGCTGGTCCATCATAGACGAGCATCATCTCGAGAGAGACTACACTTTCAAGAACTTTCTGGATGCGCTCGAATTCACGAATAAACTTGGGGAATTAGCCGATGCAGCCGACCATCACCCCGAGATCTGTCTCTCATGGGGTTCTGCCCGGGTTACCATCTGGACGCACTCGATCGTGGGACTCAGCGAAGCTGACTTTGTGTTGGCGGCGAAAGCCGATCGAATCTACTCGACCTCGGGCTAGTTTATCCACGAATAGAGTTCTATTCTTGACTCGAACTCCAACGAGTGTAAAATACATGGGTTCTATTCGAACAGGAGCACAGTAATGGATGGGCGTGTAAAAACGACCATGGTCATGCGTAGGCTGCCACCGCTGATGGAGCGAGGCTCATCGGCAAAGGGCTGGCGCGCCCATCGGGAACGATCCGATATGTAGGCAAAAGCCAGCTTGGTGGCAAGAAGCGATGCCAGCCTCCAGCTGGCTTTTTTGTTAGAAGCAGGGAAAAGGGATTTGGCAATCAGGGATTTGTAACCATTTCAAAACAGGAAAACATAGAATGAATATTAAACCGATCCCTGATCCCTTATCCCCTATCCCGATTTTTCATTACCATCACCTCATTCTTCCTCGAGAGAATGGGAAATGCGGGAGCGATAAAAATGTCTGAAACCATTCACGTCTCAGTCGCATGGCCGTATGCCAACGGCGACATGCATGTAGGACATCTCGCCGGTGCGTATCTTCCTGCGGATATTTTTGCACGCTACCACCGCCTCAGGGGCAACCGGGTGCTCATGGTTTCTGGTTCCGACTCCCATGGCACTCCGATCACGATTGAAGCCAACGCCCGGGGAATCTCCCCGCGGGAGCTTTTCGAACACTATCATCACCGTTTTGTAAAGACACAGTTTGATATCGGCATCAGCTACGATCTGTACACACATACGGACACAGAAAATCACCATCGCATCGCCCGGGATTTCTTTTTAAAGCTCTATGAAGGGGGATATCTCTACGAAGAGACACAGCAGCAGCTGTATTCTGAAGCGGAGGACAGATTCTTGGCCGATCGCTTCGTGGAGGGCACGTGTCCTATCTGTGGTTACGAGGAAGCCCGCGGCGACCAATGCGATCAATGCGGCAACTTGCTTGATGCTCTTGATCTCATCAACCCTCGAAGCAAGACGGACGGCAGCCAACCCGTCATACGTGAAACGGATCACTATTTCTTCGATCTCCCGAAATTTGCGGACATGCTAATAAAGTACCTTGATGAACATCAAAATCACTGGCGCCCCAACGTGATCAACTTCACCCGCAATTTCATCGAGAGCGGTCTAAAAGGACGAGCGGTCACGCGCGATGTGCTGTGGGGCATCGATGTCCCGTTGGAGGGTTGGGAAGATAAGCGTATCTATGTCTGGTTCGAGGCGGTGATAGGCTATTTTTCCGCATCTTTAGAATGGTCACAAAACCGCAACCAACCGGATGCCTGGAAGGATTGGTGGTACAACCCAGAAGCCAGAATCTACAATTTCATCGGCAAGGACAATATCCCCTTTCACACCATCTTTTGGCTGTCCGAACTTATGGGCGTGGAGCGAATCTACGAAGATGATGATGCGAAAACGCTCTCTCTCCCCTATGACATCCCTGCCAACGAGTATATGAACATCAAGGGCGCTCAGTTTAGCAAGAGCCGAAATTGGGCAATCTGGCTGCCAGATATTCTGGAAAGATATGACCCAGATGCTATCCGCTTTTACGTCACCTTCGCCATGCCAGAGAATCGGGACAGCGAATTTTCATGGTCGGAATTTGTGAGCCGGAACAATGATGAATTAGTCGCAACCTGGGGAAACCTGGCAAACAGAGTGCTCACGTTCACTTACAAACATTGGGAAGGGAAGATACCCGAACCCGGTGCAACTCGTACTATCGATCACGAGCTCATCGAGGAGATCAACAAGGGCTTTGATACCGTGGGCAGCTATATAGAGGAAGTGAAGCTGCGTGCTGCACTTCAAGAATGCTTCCGCCTGGCCAGGGAGGTGAATGCCTACCTGGATCACGCACCCTGGTTCGGTGTGATAAAGGAGGATCGCGAATCCGCTGGGACGACTGTGTTCACGGCTCTTCAGGCTATCGACTCGCTTAAAATCTTGTTGTCACCCTTCCTTCCTTTCAGCTCCGAACTGCTCCACTCGTACCTGGGCTACGAAGAGCCAATTTTTGGGACTCAGGAAATTGTGACCGTTGAAGAAGATAGCCGCGACCATGAGACCTTGACCTATAATCCCGCAAAATCAACAGGTCGCTGGGTTCCAAGCGATCTGAAACCAGGAACATCTCTAAGAAAACCAAAACCGCTGTTTAAAAAATTCGACGATGCCGTCATCGAAGAAGAAAACAATCGACTCGGACAACCCCGTCATTGAGCTGTTCACCTTAATGCCTGGTTCTGCGATTGCCCTGCTGCATTGTGGGCATAAATTCAACCTTGAAAACGGGGGGGGGTTCGCTCCCAATTTTGTTGGACTCTGACCGAGCCCACAATTGTCCCAAGCACCCGCGCCCCGACGCCTCGTGTGCAGATACAGACCCCACCCTGCTGGTGAATTGAATCGCATACCAGAGACTGATTGACGTAGTTATCTCTGGCCCCTAAAATAATCTCGATGGGAAGCTTATGGTAGAGTTTGTGTTGTCAGGATAGACGCCAACACTATAATTGTTGACGGATGTGAGCAAATTATCCTTTTAGACATTTTGACGGACAGATAAATTGATGGAAGGCGAACCAAGAGCCGAAGATCTCATCCAAGACGGGATTCGCGCCGCTCAGGAAGGCGATAGAGAGCGTGCGAAGGCTTTGTTGAGCAAAGCCGTGCTTGCTGCTCCGAATTCCGAGGACGCCTGGTGGTGGTTGGGGCAATCCGTGGATGACCCTCAGCAGCGAGCCTACTGCTTTCAAAGGGTATTGGCCATCAATCCCAGACATGAGGGTGCGAAAGCACAACTGGCCGACCCCACCCCGACACCGCCTTTCATTGGGGATGTTGCACCTATCGAAGAGCCCGATCGCCCCAGCGCTCAGCCCGACGCGGATGTCTGGGGTAAACCGGAGACGAAGAGCACGCGACGCTCGTCTGCACAGCAAGTTGTCATTATCTTGCTTGTCCTCGCCTTGCTGTGTCTCGTCATCGCTGGGGGCACCTACATCTTCCTCGACTCTACGGATTACTTCGGCGCCCAACCACTTGCTGCGACAGAGGCAGCCCCGCAAAAACCCACTGCGACCGACTTCGTCATCGTCGGCACACAAGTTCTACCTCCAACCTGGACACCAACTCCTTCCTTGACACCCCTGGCGACACGAACACCCACACGCATACCTCCTGAGGAATTGTCACCCACACCCACGATTCAACCACCAACGCCCGCGGCGACACCCGCTTCAGGCAGCGCCATCGCCGTGGATCTCGCAAGCGGTACCGGACCATTCTCTCTGGGACCGGATGAAATGATCGTTTACCGATTTACTTCGGAGTTCCCCATGGAGCTTCAGACCGTTGTCGTATTGACCGAGCACATCATCGGGGTCAACCAGGCCGCATCTCCTCAGCTGGTGATATACCTATGGAATCTTGAAACTGAAGATTGGGATGCACGTGTGCCCTCCTGGGGCAACAATACAATTCTCACACCGAATAACTATGTGACCCTGGATGGGACGAGCCTAACTGCGGTTTGGAACTGGAGCGATTCTGGAGTCGATATTCTGGAATTCGGCTTCACGATCGGGGGACAATTGGCGGATGGAACGAATCTTTTCTACGGCTTATCGGAACCAGAACCTCGTTTCCTGCTTTCGCCGACTCCGGTGCCGACAATGCCTTTTGATGACGCGTAAACCCATTTATTTAGAAAATCACCTCACCTGGTTTTAAAAAAAATATAATCCCGGGGGTAATGTTGCCCGGGTTTTATCCAATCAGATTGAAATCATCTTCATCATCTTCATCGAATTCATCAAGGTAATTTTCATCGAACCCATCCAAGTCGATGTCGATCTCAATCTCAAACTCATCTTCATCCAATCGCACCCACAATAGGAGCGCATCACCCTCGGGCATTTCCACCCAGCGAACTGCTTCGATGGGTGCTACTTCGGTAATTCCATCTTGATCACGATACTCGAGAGAGATGGATTGCAGATCACGCCAGGCTCGGTAGCACCTCTCCACCAGGGCTGGTCCATTCGCTGTTCGAACCCTGCACATCGCAATCCGAGACGGATAAGGGCTCTCAGTGAGACCCAAGAGCCAGGGCTCACCAACGATTTCAAACGTCGGCGGTGGACCTTCGATGATGGTGATTTTCTCTTGTTCTGACATGGATAATTTTGATGTCCAATTTGTTGTAGCGGCGGAATCTTACCACAAATTCATTCGGCAAGATGCACACCGTCATTGACCTTTGTTAACCTGCAGCATTGCTGCTCTTTATCTGATGTTTGCCGAAACATGAATCGTTTTCGGGCGACATTACGGTCCATGTAATAAGATGGACATCCACATCATCAAGATAATGCATATATTAGGCCTTAGATTATGTCTCTGCTTTGTTTTCAGAGGAACTTCAACGAGGATATTTTTAAGCACGAGAGTCCGGGGAAAAAGTATCGTCCAAGTGCGGTTGTGTGATGAGCTGCAACGCAGTAAAGGTAAGTTAGGATATGGGATTTCAGGACAATGCCATTCGAGCTGGGAACCGATTAGTGGATCTGACGCTAGGCGTCCGATCGGAAGAGGTTCTGAACCCTGGAGGAGCGATCGAGGGTCCAGATAACCCGGCTGCAGAGCTCATGCGTGTGAGCAAAGATTTACAAGCTGAAGCGATCGATCCAAATTCAGGTCTTGTGGATTATTCAGGATTGAGCTCGCATGAAATCTATACAAAATTCAAACTAACCACACGATCGCTCCCACTTTGCATGCCTAGTGACATCGGCATAGATTCAGTGCGACTCGCTTTCTGGATTAATGTTTACAACGTACTCATCATCGATGCCGTAATTCACTATCAGATCCGCGGATCGATGATGCGCCGACCAGGTATTTTTCGACAGGCGGCTTATAACATCGGCGGGATGCGTTTTTCCGCGGAAGATATCGAACATGGGATTCTCAGAGGCAATCAACGGAATCCGGTGCTTCCCATGCCACCCTTCAGCCCCGACGACGACCGGATATTGCTGCGCATTGAACAACTTGATCCCCGCATTCACTTCACGCTTGTCTGTGGTGCTCATTCATGCCCTCCGATAAATCATTACATTGGCGACAATCTTGATGATCAGCTTGATGTCGCTGCAGGCGCGTTCATAAACGGAGGCGGTGTTCGTTATGAACCGCAAACGAACACGCTATGGCTGTCAAAAATATTCAACTGGTATAAGGGAGATTTCGGTGGTGCAGACGGCGTTACAAACTTATTGATGAAATATGCACGTGCGGATAATTTACTGGAGACCTTACGAAGTGGCGATTTTCGAGTTCGCTATATGAAATATGATTGGAGCGTGAATTCCCAACATTAAAGCTCTCGTCCAGATGAAACGCGATGCGTAAAGCACCTCTCTCACCATCACATAGCGCTTTATCATAGCCGGGAAGTGCGAACCGAGCTTAATCCACGAGTGTCACCTTTATCGCACCCGTGCTCTTGTCTGAAGCCGTTTGAACGGCCCGGCGGTAATCCTCGAATGGGAACCGGTGCGTGATCAAGCCATCTATGCTCAACTCCCCGCTTTCGAGCATATCGATGACCAGTTCAAAGGTGTGAGCTTCTCGTCCCTTCCATCGTTCGACCCCGAAAGTTATCGAACCGATTAGATCGACCTCGCGAATGTACACAGGACTGAGATCAACATTCATCGTATTTAGTGATGTGCCAATCAGCACGAAGGAGCCGCTTGCCACGGTCCATCGCAGTCCGTCCCAGACCGTATCCGCACTACCAACACAGTCATACACAACGTCGAAACCACCGAGCATCATCCCACGATTGAGCGGGGCGGAATAATAGTTCGCACCCGTGATGTGAGCCAGCGTCGGGTAAACATCTTCACCGGAAACGATCTCATCCGCCCCAAATCTCTCTGCGGCTTCAATTTGCTGGGGGTAACGTGCCAGTATGGTCACATGTACATCGGGCGTCACGGTCTTGAGACACTGGAGGGTGAGCAACCCAATAATCCCCGCACCGATGACAAGCACCTTCTCTCCCGGATGGGGAGCCCTGCGGAGAACCCCATGCAGAGCAACAGAAATGGGCTCAATCATGGAAGCCTGATCGTTCGAAAGATCGTCCGGGACAGGCCACACTTCAGTCTCATGCGCCGTATAGCCGTCGCTCCATCCGCCCCCGACCCCCTCCATCCCCTCCCCGAGCGACGCATTCGTACATAAGCGCGTCTGACCGGCTGCACAATAGGAGCAAATGGGGATGATTTCTTGCGTATGGCAGTTTGGACTGCCAAAGGGTTTTGCTTCCATGACCACACGCTGTCCTGCTTCGAACCGTTGAACATCCGAGCCGATCTCAACCACTTTTCCAACGACTTCATGACCCAGGTACAGGCGGTTGTTTCCCGGCAGCGCAATCGCAGATATTTTTGGATCCACCTTGATCTTCAACACGTTAATATCCGTCGAACAGATCCCGCACTGCAGATTTTGCACACGCAGCCAACGCGAACCCGGTAGATCAGGCTCGGGGATATTCTCCTCCCCAAAGGGGGCAATCGGACTCCAAACTACACCCTCCCACATTGGCCGTATAACTTTTACCGCCAGGGCCTTAGGAACATCGTTATCGACGTAGATGATTTTCATAGTTTTAACCCGCTCATACACTAGGAGGACGCTTTCCGGCGGCTAGACATTTTTTCTGATCGAGGCACGCACCTGAGGACAGTACAAGCAATCCGGTGTTCCACATAGCAGCGCCCGTGGATCTTCTCGGATCCAGCCTGCAGCGATATGCAATAGATCCCTAACCGGGATGAGTTCGATTTTTATTGGTCCTATCGATATTTGCTGCACTTCTCCGGTCAAACGAGGGCGGATTGCTTCAAACCCTTGTGAACAGCCCGGCATATTCCTGCACTCGACTACGCCATCCTCGGTGAGCGCCCAGCGTGTGAGAGCCTGCCTCCCTGCAAGTTGTTCGGCATAATGCAGGCTTATGTTTGAGGTATGCTCCGCATTGATGAAGAGGATATCCCCATCGTATTCTGCTAGCCAGGAAATGGGACCGAATGGCTCCGTAAGCGTCTGGAAAGCCAGCGGTTCTGCAGCATGAATGCCGGCGAACGACAATACGGGGTGGGACGACCTCCCCGCGGCTTCATGTTTGAGCATGGTTCCTGGAAGGACGCCCAGATCTTCGTCCACTAGCATCTCTGGATGGAAAAATTCTGCCTCTAGATTTTCTATGTCTGAGGCCCCGTACTCTATTGCATTCTCAGATGGCCCGACCGCCGGGACCACGATCGAACTGTGTGTAAACGCAGGTGTCAGTACCATCTCGCATGACGCAAGAAGGGCCCCCAGCACGGCTTCAGTCCCCCCCTCAATTTCACCTTCCGCATCGAGATTCGAGTGAACGAGAATTCTACTGCTCTTGGTTAATCCCAGTTCATCGAAAGCGAGTACAAAGTCTCGGTATGTGAACATTGGCGCTTTATCCTGCGATCGATTTCTCTTCTATCACCGGCTTACTTTCCCGTCCATTCAGGCGTTCGCTTTTCCATAAAAGCCCGCATGCCCTCTTTCTGATCATCGGTGCTAAAAAGAAAGTAGAAACTGCGGCGTTCACGCTCGAGGCCGTCCGAGAGCATTGTCTCGAAGGCCAGATTCACCATCTCTTTCCCGAATCTTATGGCAAGCGGCGGTTTTGTGGCAATCTCATTCGCCAATTTCAAAGCCTCGTCAAGGTACTGTGCATCAGGGACCACACGCATAATCAACCCAAGCTGCAGCGCCTCCTCCGCCGATAGGTGTCGGTTTGCCAGCACCATCTCCATAGCAACTTGCTTGCCCACGGCGCGGGTCAGACGCTGCGTCCCTCCAGCCCCCGGGATCACACCGAGCTCGATCTCGGGTTGGCCAAATTTAGCTGATTCTGAAGCGATGACCATGTCGCACGCCATGGCAAGCTCGTTTCCACCCCCGAGACACCATCCAGAAACTGCAGCGATGATGGGCTTCTGGATCGAAGCGACCAAATCCCACGAGTGAATTCTGTCCTCGATGAGCATCTCAACCGCTGACATTTCCGCCATCTCCTTAATATCCGCGCCTGCGGCAAACGCCTTCTCATTGCCCGTGATTACGATTGCACCGATATTGTCATCCGCATCATAGTCTTGAAGTGCGCTCACCAGTTCCGACATCACGACAGCGTTGAGCGCATTATGCGCCTTTGGCCTGTTGATCCGGATCAATCCCGATTTGTCATGAATCTCTGTGACAATACATGAGTACGCCATCCTGGTCCTCCGCGTAGTATTTTGTGGAAGGAAACTACTTCCCCCTGGTCCCCATCTTCGTGCGTAGTTTTCCAATGTGGAAGGTGTGATCCCGTCTGTGCCATAACGATCGACGCAGCACTTTTCTTGCCGACCAGGTCTCACCGCCGAGCGTCAGCGCCCCACTGCGCTTCATCAGCTCCGGCAACGCGCCCAGCATATGATCCCCTACCTTCTTCAGAGAAGCTCGAGCGTCTTCAGACAACTCATCCTGTGAGAAAGCCAGTCCCAATCGATCCAGATAGAACAAGTCACCACGGGCAACATGACCAAGAATTCCTGCAATCGTCCGCGCTTCACCCGGAAATTCTCTGTGCTCATCATCGGGGTGCAGATCATTCACTACCGAAAGCAAATCAACCATTGTAGCCTTTAAGAGCACCTTATACTCGGGAAGCTCTTCTTCGGTGAGTGGAGGGCGATCTGATGCAAAAAAGGCATGCACTTTATAGCCATCCTCATATTCCCAGGCACGAATCACTTCCGAGACAATCATTGGCGCACTTAATCCTGTGATACGAAGACCATGACCTCCGCACCAGGTTACAAATTCCTCCACCGCGGCTGGTACAGCCTGTATGGCTTTCTCCATCTCGTCGTGGGTCGTAAAACATCCGGGCAAGTCAGGAATGTGGGCAACCCAGCGACCATCTATCTCCTCGACACATACGATATAAGCCATGGTGCCTCCTGAATCCGGGATCTTCAGCAAAAAAAGAATATCTCGGATGAAAAGAGAACCGCCCTCAGGACAAGATAGAACGCGCAAACCAGCAAATGTTCCGTTATCGAAGATCAGTAGCTGAGTACTCGTGCAGGTTGCTGTGTGGAAGATGCGTTGAAGGCACATCTGATCTTGGGGTATTATATGCCGCCTGCGAATCCATCGCTTGCCATCCTCGGCGGGGGAAGATAATCGGAAAAAGACCAGTCAGTATTCAAGATACTTAAAATCTGAACTCCATTCTCGGCGGCATAGGCGATTGTGGCAGCACAGATGCATCATTCCAGACAGACAGATACAGCATCGCCGACATCATCCGCATTTACCTCGATTCCCAGGTATGGGCTCGGGTCGAGGGTGTTCTTAATTTCCAACTCATTTCGGAATCCACCCTGCCCATCATCAAGTACGATGGAAAAATGCAGATGCATTCCGGTAGGGTTGTCGGGGTCTGCAGAGTAATTTCCCTGGTATCCCAGGAGCGTACCCGCTTTCACAAATATTTCCTCACTCCCCTGGGGAAAACCCGGCTCGATAAAGCTCCTCCCCGTTGAGTCGGCCAAATGCGTGTAATACGTCCATATCTGGCGTTCCGGATTGAGCGGATCGCTGGGAATTCGGATGATGAGAGATGACTTCCAATCCGACAGGCGGGTCAAGTATCCATCGCTGGCTGCGACGACGGGCGTCTCCCCGAGTCCGTTCGGCCCTGATGGACCAAAAACATCGATCCCTTGATGTGCATGCCCGGGTCTAAACGAGCTGCCCCACAGGAAACCGATATAACCATCAGTAGGCATGATGAATGGGGCTTCCCCACAGCGCGAGCCCGCAGTTATCATCCAGTTTGTATGCGCCTCGGGGTCTGCCCAGAATTGCCTCAATCGAACGAGACGCTGGGCGGATGGACGCCAATCCCGAAAAATAAAATAGCCCAACACCAAAAGGGTCACTATGAACAGGGAGAGACCAAGTCCGATCGGTCTACGCAACTTTCGATTTAATAAATATTCCATCCAAAATCCATGGAGAACCTATCTGGCACTCCTGTGTATTTCGAAAAGCACGTAATCAGGAAACTGTATCCGCGAAATCACGCCGGACGCGTCTCTTCAAGATGTTCAGAGAAACATATTGTGACATGCTGTGGGGCGATCGACATCAGCGCGTGGCCCGCCGCCTGTCCTTCAGGCGAAGCCATGGCTCGACGCAGGGCATCGAGGTCATCGAAAAAGAACTCATGGACGAGGTGCAGATCAGCTTCTTCATCCGGGCCACCCACGATGCGGCTAACCGCAACTTTACGTAACCCAGGCATCTGCTCGGCTATTGCCACAAATTCATTGCTCCATCGGGTTTCAAATTCCACGACGTCCGCAGGTTGTTTGAACAGCAACATAAGCTTGTGCACAATATTATCCTATCAATTACTAGACATAACTAACCCATACGCCATGCATAATCCGACCTTCGAGCTATTGTGGCGCATAGGACTTCTGTCCTATACTTGGTTTTACCTTATATCATTCCTTTATTGTTGGAGGCAATTATGGCCCGCTTTTCCCCAGATGGGCAAGGGCTTGTCGAATACGCCTTAGTTATCATGCTTATTGGCATCGTTGTCGTCGTGGTTCTGGCAACTTATGGTACCGGCGTGGGAAATATGTTCAGCAACATCGTTGCGAATATCTAATCGCTCGAGAGATAGGGTTCATTCAATCAGGGCTCAGAGTCGAAATGTGGCTGTCGCTCCATGACATCCACGCATTATGTGTTTCAAGTCGACACCTCTCCGTCCCTGGGGAGGTGTTTTTTCATGCGTTTCACGACATCCCTGCGCGAGAGCAGTATCCTCCGACCGCAGCCCTGGCATTTCAATCCAATATCTGCCCCCAGACGCACGACATCCCAATCCGTACTCCCACAGGGATGCGGCTTTCTCATTCGGATAACATCTTCCATCTTTAAGTCAGGTAACATGAACCCTTTCCATACCCAGCATCCGGGTGTTTTACGTTCCAACCACAGTTTTTACCACCGTTTAATAAACTCCCTTTTGCGAATCCGATCTCGGATAAATTCGGGGTGAGCGATTATACCAAACCCGCAAGAACAACTTGCTTGGCCCCAATCCAATCGGAATCGAGATGGTATAATCTCGTCACTGTGCTTGGATTGTCATTTCCCACCCTCGTTGCCCGTGTAATCACGCTCGTAATCGCCTTTACGGTCCACGAATTCGCTCACGCCTGGTCAGCAGATCAGCTTGGCGACGACACCCCCCGTTTGAACGGGCGGCTGACGCTAAATCCCCTCGCACATCTCGACATCCTTGGATCGATCATGCTGCTCGTTGCTGGTTTCGGGTGGGCAAAACCAGTGCCCGTAAACCCCTATGCGCTCCGACGCCGCACACCCATGGGCATGATGATCGTCGCCGCCGCCGGACCCTTCTCAAATCTTCTACTGGCTATCGTGGCGGCAATTCCCATCCGAGCCGGGCTCCTGGCCCTCGGAGCTCCTATCTCATTTGTTGAAGAACTCTTCATCGAATTCATATGGATTAATCTCATACTACTATTCTTTAACTTAATCCCCATCTTCCCGCTCGATGGGGAAAAAGTGTTGGAATACTTTTTGCCGCCAAATGGGCAGGAAGTGTTGGCTCGTATCCGCCCATATGGCATGATGATCCTGATGGCCCTGATTATCTTCGGCCAGTTTGGCGGCTTTAACTTATTGGGGTGGCTGGTTCAGACTCCCGCTTCACAGGTCTTCCAATTTCTGGTCCTCTGAGTATGGGGATCAAATATCGTATCGACCAATTTTTCCATGCACTAGCTGCTCAGCCCTCCGAGCAAGACCTCGCAATCGTAGACACAAACCTCACATCGCCACTGACGGAATTGTTCCATCAAATGAGCTTCGCGGATCAGTCCCACAGCTTGCGAGTCTTCGCCCACCTTTCCGGGCAGGGCGAGACCGAACCAGGCTTACTGGCGGCGGCGCTCCTTCATGACGTCGGCAAGTGTCGAGCGCCGCTCAAGCCCTGGGATCGAGCCGTGGTTGTTCTTGTGAAGGTTTTTAGGCCTGATCTGATGTCGGATTGGGGGACAGGTGAACCGGGAGGCTGGAAAAAACCTTTTGTGGTTTACAACCACCACGCCGAATGGGGCGCGCAGATAGTTGATGAGAGAGGCGGCAGTGGTTTATGCGTGTATCTCATCCGGCATCATCAAGATAAACTGACCGATGAACCACGGGATAATAGAGAGATGTTCCTGGTAAAACTACAAACTGCAGATGGCATGAACTGAGGTGTAAAAATGGCCTATGAAGTACATTTCCTTGGTTTGAATCAAACGAGCACTTCGATCGCGCTTGCATTGGGAGAAACCAAGGGAGAAGTCGTCCGTACTGGATTCGATCCGGATCGTCAGGCGGCAAAAAATGCGCTTGAACTTGGCGCAGTCGAAGTTACTGTCTCGAAACCGTGGAAGAATATAGAAAACGCGGATCTGGTGTTCCTGGCGCTGCCCGCCGAATTACAGTCCGATTTTTACGAGTTGGTTGCGGACGAACTTCCGGACCATGCCATCGTCCTCGACACATCGTTGGTGAAGACGGCTTCCCGCGCACTGGTGCGAAAATATTTTAAAGAAGATACCCGCGTGGTAGGGATTACGCCCATCGTTGGCATCCAGGGCCTGGAAGATCTGATGGGCGCTCTGACGCCTTCCCCTGAATTCTTCGCGGGGGGATTATGCGCCATCACCACCTCTCCAGATTCAACTGAAGGTGCCATTGCGCTGGCGATGAACCTTGCTGGCGTTCTGGGAGCAACACCGTTTTTTATTGACATCGACGAACATGATGCGGCCATCTCTGCCGTCGTGGATTTACCTCAGTTACTCGAGCTGCTCTTCGTAAACACGAACGCACATTCGCCGAGCTGGCGAGAGCTTGAGCGAATGGCGGGAGCGCAGTTTGCGCTAAGTTCTGCCGGCCTGGCCCAGATGCACCTCAAAGAAATGGGGCATCGCTGGTTCTCCAATAAAGATAAAATTCTAGACCGTTTGGCTGCCACCATGAAAGAATTGGATGCCCTCACAACGATGTTCCAAGACGAGGACGACGAGCGTCTCGTAAAATATATCGATGAAGCGCTCTCGGCACGTGATGCCTGGCTCCGGACACGTGAGAAAGGTGATTTAGAAGAACAGGCGGCAGCACCGATAAGCGCGTCCGAACGAGGAAATCTGATCACCAACCTGTTCGGTTTTTCTCCACGGTCTCCAAAGGATGACTAGGAGGAGATCAGCAACATCGGAATCGAAGATTTTTACTTGCTGAACAATAACGAGGAAATCATGTCAAAAAACAATAAAACCCAATGGATCTCAGATGAGCTCGAATCTCTGAAGGAAGCTGGACTATATACCTTCATTCGCACACTTGGATCTCCGCAGGGTGCCTGGCTTGTCGTCGATGGAAAGGAGGTCCTTAATTTCTGTTCCAACAATTATCTGGGGCTGGCAAATCATCCCCGCATCGTCGAAGCCGCCAAGAGCGCTATCGACTCACGTGGTGTCGGTCCTGCAGCGGTCCGCACGATTGCCGGGACCATGGACATCCACCTTGAGCTAGAAAAGAGACTAGCAGGGTTTAAGGGCGTCGAAGCTGCGATAACCTTCCAGTCTGGTTTTAATGCCAATCTGGCTGTCATTCCCGCGCTCGTATCCAAAGAGGATGTCATTTATTCTGACGAGCTCAATCATGCCAGTATCATTGACGGAAGCCGGCTCTCACGAGCAACCATCATTCGCTACGCACATGCTGACCCGGAAGATCTTCATAAGCAGATCGAGAGTCAGTCTGACGCTGGTTTCCGCCGCGCATTGATTATCACTGATGGCGTATTCAGCATGGACGGTGATGTCGCACCCCTTGATCGGATCTATGAGGTAGCTTCGTCATACGGGCATCTACTTATGGTTGATGACGCACATGGTGAGGGTGTGCTAGGGGAGGGTGGTCGCGGGATCGTCGATCACTTTAATCTCCACGGCAAGGTAGATGTCGAAATGGGGACATTATCAAAAGCTTTTGGCGTCGTCGGCGGATTGGTGGCCGGCAGGCAACTCATTGTGGACTGGCTGCGACAGCGTGGACGTCCGTTTTTGTTCTCTTCGGCGATGACTGTCCCAGATGTTGCCGCCTGTATTGCAGCCATCGACATCCTCGAGGAGTCCACAGAACTCGTGGACCGGCTCTGGGAAAACACCCGCTATTTCAAGCAAGAAATGGGTGCGCTCGGATTCGATACCGGGGAGAGCACGACGCCCATCACCCCCGTCATGCTCGGCGAAGCTCCACTAGCCCAGGAATTCAGCCGTCGTCTCTTCGATGAAGGCGTGTTCGCCATGGCGCTGGGTTTTCCCACAGTCCCGCGAGGCAAGGCACGACTTCGTGTGATGATATCCGCCGCCCACGAGCGAGATGATCTCGACTCTGGGTTGGACGCCTTCAAACGAGTGGGGAAGGAACTTAACGTGATATCGCCCTGATTGAAGTAAAAATGCCCGTGTGGTTCAACGGGCACTTAACGGTCGTTTCCTTGAAGAACGTCGTCGCTTACCTAAAACGGATCATAACCAGGGTTTGTACCTGCCCACACACAAGAGGGGCGTTCCAACTGGTTGCAATCCATGCCTTTTGAACAGCGGCGCGCCAGAACTCGGGGAGGTTGATCGGGCATGATGTCCAACGGATAAACCACCTTCACCTGAAGCGTAACATCTTCACCCACACGTTCACAACATATGCTCTTAACAGGCTCCCAAGCAACACGATTCATGGCGTCCCTCCTGTCGTTCATGGTCATCAACTCCAAATGTAATCCTTTTCGCCTCGGTTTACACAGTGCTTTCTGTCACAACCAATGTTGATAAACCACCTCTGCTTTATGGGAAAAATCCAGAA
>SDBS01000829.1_pt1 | contig 31085 bp, 10 predicted proteins | sample 2277091 | NCBI WGS metagenome assembly SDBS01 (sample SAMN10404972, study PRJNA504765) | marine sediment metagenome | isolation source: marine sediment core GS10_PC15, 163 cmbsf | place: Arctic Ocean: Southern Knipovich Ridge | collected 2010 | reverse complement strand
TTAGAATTGGAAGGGATAGAAAACAGATTACTGGAGAAGTAGTTGCTTATGTAGGAGATGTTGAGAAATGGTATTTTTTTGGATTTCTTTCTGTTATATTAATAGTCTTATTAATTTGGTATAATATTTTTAAAAAAGAGGAGAGAAATTGGGAAAGGCTCTTTAAAAAAGGAAAAAGATAAATCATGGAAGAAGAAAATAATCAATTAGCTTTATTGACGCTTGATCTAGGTATTCCTAATCTTTGGGAAAATGCTTTAGTAAAGGAATTCCCAGAAACACTTTTTATTATTCAAAATGCCTATCTTTGGGGAGATAATACCTTTTCAGGATTCTTAAAGATAAATAATGGAAATGTTTTAGATATTCAGGATTTTCTTCGAAAGTATCCTGATATAAATTTAGAAGTTTTTCATGAAGAAACAGATTTGTGTTCTTATTCACATTCAAATTCTTCTTTGGCAAACGTACTAAAAGTTATAAACTGTGTTTTAAGTTGGCCAATTCAACTTAGAGGAGATTCAAAGAGAATAAAAATTATTTTGAGAGAAAGGGAGGTGGACCAGTTAATAAATAGGATTGAAAAAAAGAAGATTAAGATTTTAAACTTTTCAAAGGTTAAAATTGATTTTAAACTTGAAGAAACTCTTACCCCTAAACAAAAAGAGATCTTAAAACCTTCTTTAAAATTAGGTTATTATGAATTCCCTAAAAGAATAAACCTTAATTCCCTAGCTGAGAAATTAAATATATCTCCTAGTACTTTGTGTGTTCATCTTCAAAAGATAGAGAGCAGAATTCTAAATTCAGATTATTCTGAATTATTTTTTAGAGGATTTTAGAAAACACAACATTTAAATAACCAGTAAGATTAATCTTACTATGGGAAATATTGGCATAACACGAATGAGTTCTAAAGGACAGATTGTAATTCCTCAAGATATGAGAAAAGACATTAAAGAAGGAGATAAATTAGTTATTATTGAAGGAAATGGGAAACTAATCTTGAAAAAAGCTAGTGAGATAGATGAGGCTTTTCAAGAGGATCTGGAATTTGCCCGAAGAACTGAAGAGGCTTTAAAACGAATTGAAGCTGGTGAAGGGATAAAAATGAATTTTGATGATTTCATTGAAGAAATGAAGAAATGGTAGAAGTTATCTTTTTAAATAAATTTAAAAAAGCTTTTTCTAAAATTAAAGATTCTTTGCTAAAGGAGAGAATTATTAAACAAGTTGAAAAAATAAAAATTAATCCTGAAGTTGGTAAGCCGATGAGAAATGTCAGAAAAGGAACACGAGAATTGCATATTAAACCATTTAGATTATCTTATATTTATGTTAATGAAAAAAATACAGTGTACATCTTAGATTTATATCATAAGAAGAAACAATAATTTTACTCTTTAATCTTCAAATACGAATATATTCGCGTTAAGATATATATTATTTTGATTTCTTCAAATATCGACATTTAATGTTGTTATTCAATGTTTTAATAAGATATTAACACACAATGAAAACCAATAATCAGATAAAATTAATTCTGAAAAAGTATCCCTATGGATTAACAATCACAGATATTGTAAAAAAATCCAAACTGTCAAGATCTACCATAAGAAATATGCTCTCAAGATTAGAAGGTGCTGGAGAAATTCGCTTTATAAAAATTGGAATGGCGAAAATATACACCTTAAATAAGAGGAATAAGGGTGAAAAAAATGGATGAAATATCAAACACTTTATTTATTATTTTTCTTGGGTTGTTGTTTCTTTTTCTCTTGATAATAGTTTATGAGTCTCTAAGAAGGAAAGTAAATCTGAAAGAGAGTACTAAAAGGGGCAGAGAAAAATAGAGGAAAATGAGTAAAAATGAAACAAGAAGAAGTGAAAAAAATAGAACAAAGAAAGATGAAACTTTTGTTCACTACTTTAGCAATTTTGTTAATTATGGCAGGGGGTTATGTTTTGATGGGGAAATATAAAAAATCTAATAATCAGGAAGAAGATTTGAATATGCTTCAGCAAATGGCTGTTTATGAGGCTGAACAAGCAAGAATTCAACAAAATGAACCAATAAAATGTTTTCCTGTTTCTATTCCAAATAATCAGACACCAAATATAACTGAATTTGAATGTCTGAGTACATCAGTTGTTAATAATACTAAAGAGGAAAATGAAGAAACAAATTAAGATAAAGATTCAGGCAGAGAAAGAATATGTTATAAAGAACATAGAACCTGTTTGTAAGAAAAATATGTTGTTGTTAGGAGGTGAGAATGGAAAGAAATAAATTAATGTCTGGAATGATTTTTTTAGTTTTAACTTTGTTTTTAGCTAATTTTGTTCTTGCAGATGGAAATCATGAAGCAATTTTTGAACAGGCAAAAGAATTGATTGATAGTAGAATTACTTGTGATGAGTTAAGTGAGGCTCAATTTGAAATTCTTGGAGAGTATTATATGGAGTTGATGGCTCCTGGAGAGTTGCATGAAATTATGGATGCTCGTCTTGGAGGAGAAGGAAGTGAGAGTTTAAGGTTAGCACATATTAATATTGGAAAAATGCAGTATTGCGGAGAGTATGCAGGAATGTCTGGTGTAGGATTTATGATGGGTAGTGGAGGAAGTTCTGGAATGTATGGGGGAAATTTAGATAGTGATTCTAATTCTGGCTGGATGGGTTCTGACATGGGGGGTTCTAATTATAGTAAAAGTTATGGAGTGTTTGGATGGATTGTTGGATTGTTGGTGATTGTTGCTTTAGTATTGTTAATTGTTTGGTTATATAAAAAAGTGAGGACTAAAAGATGAAAATGAATATTCCAAAAAAACAAGAATATTGTGAAGTAGCCCGAATAAGGGGGCGGGCTTTGCAATGTCTGTAAGATGGAAGCATAAACCTTTTTTAAAAGAGAATAATGCGCAAGGTTTATGTTTAGGGTTAGCTGGAGCTGGATTCTTTAGAAACACACCACGGGCGTACCCCGAAACATTTTTAGAAAAAATGTTTACTAAGGGCAAGCGAGGAGATATTAGTTTATCAAAGATTAGTTTTTTAATTTTAGGAGTCTTTGTTTTGATTGGATTTATTTATTTGGTTGCAGGGTCAAGTGATAGTTTAGATAATTCTAGTTTTGAGGAGAATATTTTAGAAGAGTCTTTGATTAAGGTTACAAAGGTTCTTGAGTTGATTGTTGATTCTATTAGTGATGGATTGGTTAGACTTGTGGGTGTTTTGAAGTATGAAAATGATACACTGATTGAGGGGGAGGAGTTGAAGTTTTATAATGATGGGGATTTAATTGGTGATGGTATTACAGATAGTGAAGGAGAGGCAAAAGTTGACTGGGATGTTAGTTTATTTGAAGAAGGAGAGTATGGGGTTGTTGTTGAGTATAAGGATTTGGAGGGTGTTGGAAATGTCGTGATTGAGAGGGTAACTGAAAATGTTAGTGAGGATAATGAGACTAATGTTTCAGATAGTAATGAAACTCTTAAAATTGAAATTGAGTTAATTAGTGGAGATAAGATTGCTAATATTATTTTAAGGAAAAATGTTAGTGTTTTAAATAAGTCAATTATTGTTGATAGTGATTTTGAAACTGCAATTGTTGCAATGAATTTGTCTGATATTAGTTCTGCTGAGATTAGGATTCCAAAGATTAAAAATGTTGATGTTAGTGAGATTTGGAAGTGTGGGGTTTGGGATTTTGGTTTGAGTGAATGTAGTTCTGGATGGGATGTTTATTTAGATGATGGGTTTGAGCAGGATGAGGAGTATGTTTGGTTTGAGTTGGAAGAGTTTAGTGCTTATGTTGGAGTTAATTTAATTGAAGAACAGATTTTTGGGATTGGAGAGAATGAAACAGCAGTTGAAAAAAGATACATTGTTATTTTAGAGGATAGAGAAATTAAGGGGATTTCAGTTTCCAGTCAGCCAGAAGATGTTAGGAAGAAAATTGATTCTTTACAGAAAGATGTTTTAAAAACTTTAAATAAAAGCGATTATAAAAGTTTAGTTAAATATAATGTTGTTCCTGCTTTTTCTGCTGTTTTAAGTGATTCTGGTGTAGATAAATTAAAGAAGCACCAAAAGGTTAAGGAAGTTATTGAGGATCCTGTGCTTCATGTTTCAATGGCAGATAGTGTTGGAATAATTAATGCAGATGATGTTTGGGGCAGGCAGGTTAATGGGACTAATTTGACTGGAGCCGGACAGAGTGTTTGTGTTATTGATACTGGTATTAATTATAATCATTCAGATTTGGGAGGCTGTTTTGGTGCAGGATGTAAGGTGATTGATGGTTATGATTATTGTGCGGTTGATGATTCTCCGTGTTCTGGGGCAGATAGTGATCCAATGGATGTGAATTCACATGGAAGTCATGTTGCAGGAAGTGTTGCTGCTAATGGTGGAATTAAAGGGGTTGCGCCTGATGCAAATTTGATTGCAATGAAGGCTTGTAATTCTGCTGGGGATTGTGCAGGTTCTGCAATGTTGTCTGCGATTGATTGGTGTGTTGCAAATGCAAGTGTGTATAATATTAGTGTTATTACGATGAGTATAGGGGATGAGACAGAGTATGATGCTTCTAGTTGTCCGACGTGGATAGATAGTGCGATTGATTCTGCTTTTAATGCAGGGATTTTTGTTTCGATTGCTTCTGGGAATGAGGGGTTCTCGAATGGGATTAGTTATCCTGCTTGTTCACCTAATGCTGTTAGTGTTGGGGCTAGTACAAAAGCAGATGTGATGGCTTCATATACAAATACTCATTCTAGTTTGTTGGATTTGTTGGCTCCTGGAAGTTCAATTACTTCAACTTGTTTTGGGCAATTGACTTGTCTAAAATCTGGGACTAGTATGGCGACTCCGCATGTTGCAGGTGCTGCTGCTCTGATTTATCAGGATCAGGAGTTGAGAGGAGGAAATGCAAGTCCTGATAATGTTAAGGAAGCTTTGCAAAGTACTGGAGTTAGTGTTGATAGTTGGAAGAGGATTGATGTTAATGGGGCGATTGATTATATTAATAGTAATTTTGGGGTTAGTGCTGTTCAGGAAATAGATAGTGTTGTTTTGAATTCTACTTCTGGAAGGAATGTGACGAGCGACAATTTAACTGTTTACACAGATCAGGACTCCAATGCTTCTGTTAAACTGATCTATGATTGGCAAGTTGATAATGGTTCAATCGCATTAATCCACATGCCTTTTGATGGTTTTAATGGAACTGTAAAAGATTACTCTAAATATAGCCATACTATTGCTTTGCCTTCAAATGATGAGCCAACTTATAATTCTACAGGAGGATTTGATGGGAAGGGAGCAATGTATTTTCCTGCTGGAAATGGGGATGAGCGGATAACTATTGATGCTGAAGGAAGTGTTCCTTTGAATGATAATTTAGGTAGTCAAATGACTCTTTCAATGTGGGTTTATTTTGATGGTACGATTGGGTCTAATGATATAATTTATCAAGAGTGGGACCATGATGATGATCGGTGGCAAGTTGGAATTAATGGGACTGGAAATTTTTATGTCTTTGATGATATTGATAATAATGAAGAAACGTTTGCCTCAAACTTTACTTTAGTGACGAATACTTGGTATCATTTGGTTGTTGTTGGTGATGAAAGAGACTGGAGGATGTATGTTAATGGAAATCTTGTAATGAATGAGACAAGTACTGATGGTATGACAGATATGGCAGATGGTGGACATGATTCAAGACATTATTTTGGAGCAAGAAGATTGGGGGATCCTGCTGCTTTTGAATTAGAATGGAATGGTTTTATTGATGAGGTTATGATATTTAATAGGTCATTGGGTCAGGAACAAATTAATGCTATTTATAACAATCAGGCCAATGTTATTGTTAATCAAGAAACTAATTTTGGTGAGACTTGGGAGGTTTGTGTAACTCCTAATGATAATGTTAATGATGGAGATAGGGTTTGTAGTGGGAATTTGACTATTGTAACAGTTCCAATTGAAAATGTTACTTTAAATACAAGTTCTGGAAATAATTTAAGTTTAGAGAACTTAATTGTTAGCTGGGAGCCTGAAGATGATTCTGCACGAAAGTCTGTCCCAATTTGGTCTTTGAATGGAGAGAATATAACAACTAGTTATTTTACGTTTGATGGTGGGGCTTTAGACAACAATACTAAATTCAAGAATTATGGTAGCTCCAAACAAAACATTACATGTTATTCTGATGGGACAACTGTTGTTGATTGTGATAGTGATACAGATTATTATTTTGTAGATCGTGGCAGGGATGGAAAAGGAGTATTTGATTTTGATGAAAATAATGATCATATGAGGCTTGCTGAAGAAGCACTTCCAACAGAAAATTTTACAATAAGTTTGTGGACATATTTTCAATCAGGTGGAACATTTAGTGATGCTATCTTTATGGCGGGTAATGGTAGTTCAGGGGATAATCAAGAATTAGCTTTGTTTTTTGTATCTAGTAATAATTGGGATGTTTGGATTGATGGTGTTAGAACAATGAATGATGTTGGTTCAGCTCCTGGACAAGATGTTTGGAAACATATTGTTATTACAAGAGATGCTAATTCTGGGAATGTATCTTTGTATAAGGATGGCTCTTTGATGGCAAGTGCTATTGGTTCGACTGCAACTTTAAGTTATGGCGGCTGTGATATGATGTTTGGTTTGGATTCTGATAATGGTTGTTATGGAAGTTTAGGTAATGAGTTTGGAGGACGAATAGATGATATAATGATTATGGAGGTTGTTATGACTCCTGAACAAGTTTTAGAAGTTTATAATACTCAAAGTAACAATTTAACTAATTTTGAAATAAATTCAACAATGACATCTATTGGACAGAATTGGTCTGTTTGTGCAACACCAAATGAGCATAATAATGGTATCGGGGAAGATGGGGCAGAGGTTTGTAGTAATAATCTGGAAATTCTATCAGGTATTACTTTTGAAAATGTTACAATAATTGACGAGGGAGGTTCGACTGTTTCTTTTGTGAATTCTTCTGGAGATGTTAATACAACTGGTGAGATTATTCGTGGGACTAATGCTACTTTTAATGTGACTATTACGAATACAACTGAGATTGATAAGGTTTGGATTAAGATTTGGCAAGGGGCAATTGATGGGGCTTATTTATTTTGGGGTTATTTGACGAATATAGTTGATGATCTTTGGCAGATTGTTTTCCCAACGAATTCGAGTTTTAATAATACAGAATATAATTATACTATTTATGCAAATATAAGTTCTGGAGAGGAGGATAGTTTTAGTGCGACGTTTAATATGAGTAGACCGAGGATTGATGGTGTTGTTTTGAATTCTAGTTTGGGAACCAATTTCACGAGTGAGAATTTAACTGCTAATCCAATTAATTTGACTCCTAGTGATGTTAAGTTAATTTATGATTGGCGCTTGGAGAATGAGAGTATTGCTGTTTTGAATATGCCTTTTGAGGGGGGAGCAATATGTGGTATTGGCAATAATTTGACTTGCGATTATTCTGATTCTGGAAATAGTGGAACAGTAATAGATGCTGTTTATAATTTGACTGGCGGTCATGACGGAAAGGGGGCTTATGAATTTGATGGGGCAGGGGATTATATTGATTTGGGAATGGGTTTCACTCAGTTGGATGGGGTGAGCGAATTCTCTGTTGCGCTATGGGCATATGATAGGGATGATGGAACATTTGATAGCTGGAGAGGTCTTTTTGCGGTGGGGGGTACTAGTGATAGGGCGCCTTGGATTATGGGGACTACGGGTGTTAATAGTATTACTGTTAGTTTTGAGACTACTACTGGAGGTGTGGGTGATTGTGAGATTGATGCTGGAACGATTGTGGATTATTCTTGGAATTTTGTGGTTGTGACTTGGGACGGGGAGACTTGTAAATTATATATAAATAATACCTTGGTTGCAAGTGATACAACGACTGGTAATGTGCTTAAGGATAGCAGTGGTTCGAATTTTATTGGAACCCATGCTAATGGTGATTACTGGGATGGGGCTATTGATGAAGTTGTTGTTTGGGGTAGGAGCTTATCTGTTGAGCAAATAAATGCGATTTATAATGATAGGACTGACTTAATTGTTTCGCAAGAGACTAAGGGGGGAGAAACCTGGAGTGTTGAGGTTACTCCCAATGATGGTAATGATGATGAGGTAAGTGTTATGAGTAATAATCTGACTATTAATTTGCCTAGTATTGATGGTGTTGTTTTGAATTCTAGCTTGGGTGAGAATACTACTGCTGAGAATTTAACCGCTTTAGGAATTAATGAATCTTATAATACTGAAAAGTTGATTTATGATTGGAGAAAGAATGGGGAGAGTATTGCAGTTGTGAATATGCCTTTTGAGGGTGGAGCAATATGTGGTATTGGCAATAATTTGACTTGTGATTATTCTAGTTATGGAAATAATGGGGCTGTTAATAGATCTAATTATAATTTAACTGGCGGTCATGATGGAAAGGGTGCTTATGAATTTGATGGGACGAATGATTCTATTGATTTGGGAGATGTTGATTATATTGACGGTAATGGGGAGTATACTGTTTCTGCATGGATTTATGTTAAGGGATATAAGCGGAGTGGAATTATTTCAGATGAAGATGCTGGAAGTGGGATGGTGCTTCAGATGAATGCGAGTGGTTATTTGCAGACTTATATTAGTGGTTATCAGACTTCTAATTATAAGGTTCCTTTAAATGAGTGGGTGTTTATTACTCAGAAACAAGATAGTAGTGGTATTTATCTTATGATTAATGGAACAGATTATATTGAGAAATTGACTAGTTCTACAGTTGTTGATTCTAATCATTCTTTAAGGATTGGTTCTCATGAAGCTACTGGGAGGGAATTTAATGGTTCTATTGATGAGGTTAAGATTTTTGGAAAAGCTTTGGGTGATGAGCAGATTAATGCGCTCTACAATAATAGAACCAATTTAATTGTAATGCAAGAGACTACTTATGGTGAGAATTGGTCTGTTGCTGTGACGCCTAATGATGGAACTGCTGATGGTGCGAGTATTTTGAGTAATAATTTAACTATCGCTTCTTTGGGTATTGTTTTGAATTCTAGCTTAGGATTGAGTCTGACAACGGAGAATTTGACTGCAAACCCGTCTAGTGTTGGGGATGAAAAGTTAATTTATGATTGGAGGGAGAATGGAACTTCGATTGCTGTTTTGAATATGCCTTTTGATAGTAATGTTTCTTCTACAGCTTCAGGTGCTGTTAAGGATTATTCCACGTATGGGAATAATGGTACTTTGGGCAATGGTGCTATTGCAAAATCTCCTGTTTGGAATTCAACTGGGAAGATTGGTGGTGCTTATGAATTTGATGGGTCGAATGATTATATTGATTTGGGAATGGGTTTCACTCAGTTGGATGGAGTGAGTGAATTTAGTGTCACATTGTGGGCATATGATAGGGATACTGGAACATTTGATAGTCATAGGGGGATTTTCCATAGAGGTGATTCGGGTGCGAGAGCTCCATGGATTAATGGTTATAGTGGTAGTAATCAGATTGAAGTTAGGTTTGGAACTACGACTGGAGGAGAGGGGGATTGTGAGATTAATGCTGGAACGATTGTTGATAATGCTTGGAATTTTGTAGTTGTGACTTGGGATGGAGAGGTTTGTAAATTATATATAAATAATACCTTTATTGCAAGTAATGCGACGGCTGGAAATGTGCTTAATGATAGTGGAGGATGGAATTTTATTGGAGCTCATGAAAATGATGATTTCTGGAAGGGGGCTATTGATGAAGTAATGGTATTTGATAGGGCTTTGTCACCCGAACAAATTTCTGCCTTGTATAACAATCGAACTGACTTAATTGTTTCAAATGAAACTTCTATGAATGAGACTTGGAGTGTTTGCGGAACCCCTAATGATAATAGTGAGGATGGAACAGAAGTTTGTAGTAATAATTTGACTATTTTGGCTGATTTAGTTGGTCCAAGTATTTTCAATTTAGTTCCAGCAGCTAACACAACATATAATATCTCAACAACAATTGAAATTGGTGCTAATGTGACTGATGGTTCTGAAATAGATAGTGTTCTTGTTAATGTGACTATGCCTGATGAAACTATAGAGCAATTAATTTTGAACTTAACAACAGGCAATTGGTATAATAATTCATTTAGTATTCCTGCAATGATTGGTCAGTATAACATAACTTTTATAGCAAATGACACATTTAATAACTTAAACACAACTGAAACAACATTCTTTGTAGGAATTGATTTAAATGCTCCGTCTGTTACTGACTTGAATATAACTCCAACAACACTTAATCAGTCAGATAATGTCACAATTACTGTTAATGTGACTGATAATGTTGAAGTTGATATTGTACTAGCCAGAATAACTTATCCTAACTTAGTTGACTATGACTTTGTTATGAGTAATGTTAGCAGTATTTACAACTATACCTTTGCTGATACTTCTCAAGTCGGAACTTATGTTGTGACGATTGTTGCTAACGACACTTCCAATAACATAAACAATTCAGTATCTGATAATTTTATAGTACAAGTCATACCTGGCTATGGAAATTCTACAACTACTATAATTACACCCTCGAATAGCAGCATATATAATGTAAGTGATGAGTTTAGTGTAAGTGTAAATTCAACGGCTGTTGGCGGAAATCTTACAGATTGTAATGTGAGTTTAGCTGTAAGCAATAGTGCGGTGTTGAATATAACAACTGCAGCAAGTATCTATAAAGCGAACTTTACTGCAAATGAATCAAAACTAACTTACTTCAATGTTACTACAATTAGTGTTGGAACAAGCAATATAACAGCTACAACAGCTTGCTTGCAAGGAGGTTCTAGTTATGATGATGTTGTTAATATTAGTGGAGAGGATGCAACTGCTCCAACAATAAGCATAATATCACCAACTGCAACCAACTACGCAAATGTTACTATCTTGGTAAACATAACAAGCGATGGTGATAATATTTGGTATAATTGGAATGGAACTAATATTAGTTATTCGAGTGCAGTTAATGTTGTATTTGCCGAAGGAGGCAACACCTTAACAGCTTATGCTAATGATACTGCAGGAAATCTAAATTCAACTTCAGTTACTTTTACAGTTGACACAACCGCTCCAACATTAACAATAGACTCTCCAATAAATGGAACTTATAATAATGAAACAATTTTAGTTTTCATAACTTCCGACGGTGATAATGTTTGGTATAACAATGGAACAGCTAACTTTACTTACACTGCTCCTGTTAATCTAACGTTTGCTGAAGGAAGCCATACTTTAACAGCTTGGGCAAATGACACTCTTGGCAATATTGTATCCCAAAATGTTACATTCAGTGTTAATTTCTCTGCTCCAGACACAATACCGCCAACCCTTGTAATCAATAATCCAGAGAATACAACTTATACTAATGCAACAATTTTAGTTAACTTGTCAGGATTTGATCTTAATTTAGATTCTGTTTGGTTCAACAACGGAACAGCTAATATCACTTACTCGACACCAACTTATGTAACATTTAGTGAAGGAAGCCATACTTTAACAGCCTGGGCTAATGATACTAGTAACAACACAAACACTAAGAATATTACATTTACTGTTGATACTATTACTCCAACAATAAGCATAATATCACCAACTGCAACGAATTATACTAATGCAACAATTTTAGTTAACATTACGAGTGATGGAGATAATATCTGGTATAACTGGAATGGAACTAATGTTAGTTATTCAAGTGCAACTAATGTTGTATTCGCTGAAGGAAGCAATACTTTAACAGCTTATGCTAATGATACAAGTGGTAATCTAAATTCAACAAGTGTAACATTCATAGTAGATACAACTGTTCCTGCTGTATTTGATTTAAGACCTGTGCAGGATACAACTTATAATGCTTCGACAGCTATTGAAATTAGTGCTAATGTGACTGATAATGTTGAAGTTAATTCTGTTATTGCAAATATTACTTTGCCAAATGGTACAATTGAGCAGCTTACTCTTTCAAGTACTCTTGAGGATAAATACAACAATAGTTATACAATTCCATACGTTGCAGGCATCTATAATGTTATATTCATTGCAAATGATTCTTTGGGCAATATTAATAGCACTGAAACCACTTACTTTAATGTCCTACAAAGTCTTGATGCTGTTATTCTAAATTCAACTCTCGGAACTAATCTAACAAGTGAGAATCTTACTGCTTATGCAATTAATGCAACGGATAATTCAAAGCTGATTTATGATTGGAAAAAAGATGGAAGTTCTATTGCTGTTTTGAATATGCCCTTTGAGGGAGGGAGTAATTCTAGTTGGACAAAGGATTATTCTGAGTTTGGAAATAATGGAACCGTGAATGGGTCTATTTACAATGCGACTGGTGGTCAGGATGGATTGGGTGCTTATGAGTTTGATGGGGTTAATGATTCAATTACAGTTCCTCATGACTCTTCACATATCCTTGATGCGACGACTGGTTTTGCAATTTCAGCTTGGGTAAAAACATCTAATAATGTAAATCAAGATGTTGTTGGGAAGTTTGGTGGGCAGAATCCGAAATTATTTCTTTATCTGAGTTCTGGGAAGCCGATGCTTTATGCTACGGATGATAATTCGAATACTCTTAGTGTATTGAGTGATGCTGAGGTGAGTGATGGGGAGTGGCATCATGTTGTTGGTGTTTGGAATCCTTCTGCAAATCGTGGAGAGGTGTATATTGATGGTGTGCTTAATGGAAGTTCGAGCGCGAGTTTAAATACCACTATTAGTAATACGGCGACTATGTATATTGGCAGCAGAGATACGGGCATTCAGCGTTTTAATGGTACGATTGATGAGTTGATGATTTTCAATAAGAGTCTGTCTGCTGAGCAGATTGCTGCAATGTATAATAATGGTAGTTATAGAACAGATTTGATTGTTATGGAGGAGACTACTTATGGTGAGAATTGGTCTGTCGAGGTTACACCTAATGATGGGACTGTTGATGGGCTGACGAAGGTTAGTTCTATTTTGACCATTGAGCCCTTAAGCGTTGTTTTGAATTCCAGTTTGGGAACTAATTTGACTACTGAGAATCTAACGGTTTATCCTTCTGCGGTTGGTGATGAGAAGTTAATTTATGATTGGAAGAAAGATGGAAGTTCTATTGCTGTTTTGAATATGCCTTTTGAGGGCGGGAGTAATTCTAGTTGGACTAATGATTATACTGATGGGAGGAATAATGGAACAGTGACTGAGGCTATTTGGAATTCATCTGGTGGTTATGATGGGAAAGGGGCTTATGAATTTGATGGAGTGGATGACTCTATTGAAATTGATTATAATCAGGATTTTAATTTTAGTGATGGAGAAGGATTTACTGTGATGACTTGGATGAATCCGAATGATTTAGTTAATAATCGTGGGGATATGGTTAGTCATTATCGTGGGTTTGCGGATTATCGTATTTGGATTTTAGAGGTTTATAATGGTGAAGCTCGATTTACTGGATGTTCTAATGGTTCTGATGTGAATAGTTGTGAAAGAGCTTATGGAACAAGCTTAGTGAATGATTCTAATATATGGTATCATCTGGCAGGTTCTTGGAATGGAACTCATTTGCAAGTTTATGTGAATGGTGTTGCAGAGGCTAGTACTCCGCCGGCTTTGGCGAGTATTCATTCAACAGATAATAGGGGAATTAGATTAGGACATGGTGCTACATGGTATAATGGAAGTATAGATGATGTTATGATTTTTAATAGGACTTTGAGTGAGGAGCAGATTGCTGCTATTTATAATAACAGGACTGATTTGATTGTTAGTCAAGAAACAACAGTGGGAGATGTTTGGAAGGTTGAGGCAACTCCAAATGATGGAAGTTCTGATGGAACAAGTGTGTTGAGTAATGATTTGACTATTCAGGAGGATGTTAACCCGTCGGTGTTTGATTTAAGACCTATTGCCAATGTTACTTATAATGTGTCTGATATAATTGAAGTTGGTGCTAATGTCACAGATAATTTTGCTATGGGTGTTGTTTTAGCTAATATTACAATACCGAATGGAACAATCACTCAGTTGACATTAAACAATACTAATACCTCTCTTGATTGGTATAACTGGAGCTACACAATTCCAGATGTTATTGGGCAGTACAACATCACTTTCATTGCTAATGACTCATTTAATAATGTTAATTTAACTGAGACCACCTTTTTCGTTGGTCAAGATGTTGTTGATCCGTCGGTGTTTGATTTAAGACCTGTTTCAAACATTACTTATAATATTTCATCAACTATTGAGATTGGTGCTAATGTTACTGATGATGTTGGTGTTGATACTGTACTTGTAAATATTACTATGCCAAATGAAGCAATAACCCAGTTGACATTGAATAACACATTACTCAACTGGTACAATTGGAGTTACACAATTCCAGATGTTATTGGGCAGTACAATGTTACTTTCATTGCTAATGATACTTCTAATAATGTTAATTTAACAGAGACAACATTCTTTGTTGGAGCTGATGCAATCAATCCACAGATTGAGTTTGTAAATTTAACTGCTGATGGCAATTATTCCCAAACTTACATTGATGTAAATGTAACAGCCAGTGATAATGTGGCAATTGATACGATTACAATTAATTTGTACAATTCAACTGGATTGGTTAATTCAACAACATCTTCATCAAGTCCTTTCAGTTACCAGTTCAGCGGGTTGAGTGACGGAACTTATTATCTTAATGCAACTGTTAATGATACTTCAAGCAATATCAACTCAACAGAAACAAGAACAATAATATTGGATACAACAGCTCCAAATGTAACAATTACCTCTCCAGCAAATCACTCTCAGACATCTGATGCAACACCAGAAATAAGCTTTAATCTGACAGACAATGTTTACACTGCATTGACTTATGAGATATATGTTGACGGCAGTCTGACATCTCATTCAGGAACAGGATCAACTACTGCAGGCGTTGAGACAACAATTACAATCCTTGCCTCTATGTCTTTAGGAGATCATAACATAACAATAGAGGGAATAGATGGATCGAATAACGCTGCGAATCAAACTATCAATTTGTCAATAGTTCCTCCTGTTGTTTACTTAACAAGCCCTGCTTATAATGGTATCTTGAATAGTTCTAATGTAACTTTTACATTCAATGTGACAGATACAAATTATAATAACTTAACTTGTGATTTATATATCAATGATGTATTGAATCAAACTAATGGCACCACGCTTACAGACACTCCAACGAATTTTGTGGTTAATGGAATTTCAGAAGGATTAAACCAGAACTGGACTGTAAACTGTACTAATCCTGCAAATGTCTCTTCAGCAGACACATGGCCTTTTGGAATAGACACAACATATCCGCTGATTAATTTTACAGATCCGACAACAGCTTCAGGAAATTATTCACAAACTTACATTGATGTAAATGTAACAGCTAGTGATAATGTGGCAATTGATATGATTACAATTAATTTGTACAATTCAACTGGATTGGTTAACTCGACAACATCTTCATCAAGTCCTTTCACTTACCAGTTCAGCGGATTAGTTAATGGAACTTACTATCTTAATGCAACTGTTAATGACACTTCAAATAATATCAACTCAACAGAAACAAGAACAATAATATTTGATACAACCTCTCCTGCTGTTTTTGCTTTAGTTCCTGCAAATGGCACAACTTATGGTATTGAAAGCAGTATAACAATTTCAGCAAACGTGACTGATAATATTGCTGTTGATAGTGTTCTTGCAAATATAACTTATCCAGATACTACAGTGCAGCAGATTACTCTTGCAAATACAATTGGAGATAAATATAGCAACACATTTTCAATCCCTAGTCTTAATGGAACATATGATGTTGTTTTTATTGTTAATGATACATATAATAATATCAATGCAACAGAGGTTACGCAGTTTGAAGCAATAGAGGTGGTTTCTGATATAAACAATGTTGAATGTAGTAATGATTCAATTAATTATTACTCATGTACTAATATGACTTATAATATGAATATAACACATATCAGAGTTAACTGTACTGCAAGAGGAGGAAACGTTTCAGGAGTTAGTTATAATCTTTACAATGTAGAGGACACCACTAATTACATTGATAATCAATCCAGTACATACAACAGCAGTGATTATTACATTTATAATTCATCTTATTATCTCCAAGATTCAGGAGATTGGAATTTAACTATTGTCTGTAGTGTGTTTGGATTCAACATAACTGCATCTGATACTGATGTTACCTCTTGGAGCCTTGCATGGGGAACAATTGTTGTGAATTTAATTGATCCTATTGTGGATACAACTGTTCAGATTTATGAGTTCTTTACTTTTGATGCTAATGTAACTTGTACTGGAGGAGAATGTGGTGTTGTGAATGTTACTTTGGATCCTGAGGAAGTTGTTTGTGAAGAGATTGAGGGTTGTATTGATGTAAGTGTTGGGGAGGAATGCGTAAACGAGAATGTTGAAAGTTGTAATGAAGAGTGTGATATTGAGATGATTGAAGAATGCGTAGAAAAGATTAGTGAATTTTGCGAGAATGTTGAAAGTTGTAATGAAGAAGGAAATGAAACTATTTGCGAAATTAATAAAATCTGTGAAGATATTCTTGAAGAAGTTTGTAATGAAGTGGAAAAAGAAGTTTGTGTTGATGTTAATTGTACTGAAGAAATTGTGGAAAGTTGTAATGATATTCTTGAGCAGAATTGTACAATTGAATTAATTTGTGAAAATTCTAAAGAAGATGAGAATATTGGAGATGGAGGTTCTGGAGGAGCAGAAACTGGAATTAATAAGACAATTGGAAATGAAATTGAAACTCCAGAGAATCAAACAATTATCGAAGAACCTGAAGATTTAATTGGAGAGGAATTTGTTGAGGGAGAAATCTTAGAAACAGAAGAAGGAAAAGATTTGGGTGAGAAAACAGAAGATGAACTAGAATATGAAACTCACTTCTTATTAATGGAGCAAAATGATGAAGAGTTTAGAGTTATATTTTATCATGACTTTAATGGAACCTTGCCAATAAGAATCGAGGGAGAGATTAATTACACCTTAGCACCGCTCGGTGTACCCCAAAGCACTGCATTCGGGGGCAATAAAATTGAAGCAGATTATCTTGAAAATGTAAGTTTAATTGTCGAGCTTAGTGAGGAGGGTATTTTGCCTCAGTTTGAATTGCATATTGGTGAAGAGTCTGAAGTGTTTACATTTGGAAAAGTAATTCCTGTTGTTGAATTAAAACAAGGAAATTATACTCTGATTGATAGAGATGATTTGAAATTAGATGTTCTGGTTGATTTTGAAAATGACGAAAGTATAATTTTAAGGGGATTGGAGGATGAGCCAAATATTAATGTAACCTTGGGAACAAATTCTCAGCAGGATGTTTCAAGTTCAATTATTGCTGTGCCGTCGTTGAATATTGAGAATGCAACAATTATTTTAGAGAAAACAAAAGGTGTTAATGCTATAATTATGTGTGATGATGAGAATTTTGATTATGAAAGTTTGGAATGTTCTAACTGGAGATATGCAGGCGTTAATATTAATAACGAAACAGAAAACACCATTGAATTTAATGTTGAACACTTTACTGCTTATGCTGGTGGAAATTTAACAGCGGGTGAAACCGCTTTCTTAACTATCTGGGATTATAATGATGTGGGAATGCCTAATACCTCTACAAACACAACAAACATAAAAATAGCTAATGAGACAATTGAGTTTTTTGCAGATTATGAGTTAGCAAGAAATGGAACTAAGTTAAGTGATGGAAATTGTTCAATTAGTTTTTCAGATAGTGCTGCAAATATGACTTATAATTCAACTTATAATTATTTCTTATATGAAAGAAACTTTACTTCAAATGGTGCCTATACTTATACTGTAAGTTGTATTCATTCAACATATACTGATTTAAGTGCTTCAGATAATATTGTTATTGGACAATTTAGTAATCAAACTAAGGGTGCTGTTTCTATGGTAGAGGGAGATGTTCCATTTTATACAACTTCAGATAATCCTCAGAATTGTACTCTTCGTGGTGGGGAAACTTGTAATGTGACTTGGCAGGTTAATGCTACTGGAATATTAAATAAGATTTATGACTTCTTTGTTGAGGTTGTTGGAGATATTGTTGGTTATACTAATTCAAGTCATTTGGATATCACGATTAGTGTTAATGATACGACTAGTCCGGTGGTTGTTTGGGGAGGAGCTAATTCGTCTGTTGTTTTCAATGGGAGTGAGGTTATAATTAATGCTAATGTCGAGGATAATGTTCAGACAGATTCTGTTTGGGGAGTTGTAACTCATCCTAGCAGTTTTAATACTAGCTTTGTAAGTGTCCCTTATAATTTCACTAATACTACTGAGAGTGGAAGGTATAATTTGACTTTTTATGCAAATGATACAAATGGAAATAATGGGACAACTACTAGCTGGTTTGAAGTTGGTGAGCTTTTGAATGCTACGATTAATGTTTCTGTTGATATAGATGTTGATGTTGGGGAAAATATTTCTAGTAATTTCACATTTAAATTGGTGCATCCTGATTTTGGTGATGTGATTTATGAGACTAAGACGAACGGAAGTTTTACGGCTAGTGTTCCGAATGTTGTTTATGATATTATGTTTTTGTCGGTCTTTAATAATACAATGAATTTGACTTTGAGGAGGGTTAATTTATCGGCGAATATTGGTGAGTCTATTAGGTTTGATAAACATAAGCAAGCGTCGGATTATTTGGTGACTTATGGTATCGATACTGGTTATGAGTTTAATGTTTCTGAATTGATATTTAGTTATGCTGGTGAGAGTTATGAGACTGAAGGAAATTTGAGATTGTGGAAATGTAGTGGGGCTGATTATGATTTTAGTGGGAGGAGTTGTATTGGAAGTTGGGCGGATGTGACTAGTGGTGCGACACTTAATACTGATGGTGATTATTTTGAATATACAACAATGACATTTAGTGGGTTTGCGATTAAGGAGTATGTTGCTCCTGTTGTTGAGGAAGAGGAAGAAGTTTCTAGAGGCGGGGGGGGAGGATGTCCTCTTTCATTAGGATATGAGATTAGAGACGGAAAGTGTGTGAAAATAGAAAATGTAACTATACCAAGCCAATTATTTGATATTACATTTACTCTTGAGGATTTTTTGATTCAAAATGTAGATGAACTTTCTGGAGTTGTTACATTCGAGAGTTTTGGTAAGGTTCCAACTCCTGTTGATTTAGTTTTCATAATTCTTGATGAAAGTGGGAATGAGATTTATAGAGTAGAAAGTGATATTACTGTTACAACAGAGGAAGTGTTGAGATGGAATTACGAGACTCTTGATGATTTACCTAAAGGAAAATATACAGTGATTTTGGAAACTTTGTATAATGTTGATGTATTTGATGAATTCAGGCAAGAGTTTGAGATTGGGCGTGAGAGAAAAGGAATTATTGGCAAAGCAATTGATTGGATTGGAGGAGAAGCTAAGTGGTGGCTTTCTGGAGTGTTGGGATTATTGATTATTGGAGGATTTATTTGGTGGTTGGTTTGGAAGAGGGAAGCATAAAAGAGCAATAAGAAAGGAGAAGAGAAGGGAGAGAAAGGCAAGAAGAAAAGTTAGGAGAAAACTTATGAGGAGTTTTATTAAAAGTGATAAAAACAATAAAAGAAGGTTAAAAAATGAAAAAACAAGAACTTGAATCATTAATTTCTGTTGCAGATAGAGATTTGAAAATTCTTGATAAAAAGATAAAATTATTAGAAGGTCAATTGAAGAACTTAAGAGGAGAAAAGTCAAGGATTGGCAATAAAAAAAGAAGTTTAGAAAACTCTCTGAAAAGAATGAAAGAAAATATAGCTGAAAAGAAAAAAATACATAAGAAATTGAAATTAGAGAAGAAATGATTTTTTTGAGAAAACCAAAGAAAATGGAGAAAAAATGAAAAAGAAAATGTTGTCGGAAGTTTGGGAACAAAATATTACGCTAGCTAGTTCAATATTGCTGAAAAATAATTATTTTAAATTTAAGAAAGTTTTGGCATTTCTTCTGGTTGTGACTTTTGTTTCTATTCAGGGGGTTGATGCTGCTGCTTCTTTTAATTCTACATGGAATACAAGTAAAACAGGAACTTCAAATAGCACGACAATAGCATTGCCTTTAGTAAATGGTGGAACCTACAACTTTACAATCGACTGGGGTGATGGGAATACTACGACTGTTAGTTCTTGGGATAGTGTGAATGCGAATCATACTTATGGGATTGAGGGGACTTATAATTTAACAATCTCAGGAACAATTGAAGGATTTAGATTTAATAATGGTGGAGACAAGTCAAAGATTATTGATATTAGCCAGTGGGGAGATTTGAATGTTGGAGATGGCGGTTATTACTTTTGGGGATGTGACAATTTAGATGCTAGTGCGACGGATGTTTTGAATTTGACGGGTACGACTAATTTAGAGTTTATGTTTAGAGATGCTAGTAATTTCAACGGAGATATTAGTAATTGGGATGTTTCTAGTGTTACTGCCATGAGTTCTTTATTTACTAGTGCTAGTAATTTCAACGGAAATATTAGTGATTGGGATACTTCTAGTGTTACATCGATGGGGAGCACATTTCTTTTTGCAACTTCTTTCGACCAAGATATTTCTTCATGGAACACCTCCAGTGTCACGGATATGCAATATATGTTTTATTCTGCATCCTCTTTTAATCAAGATATAGGGGGCTGGGATACTTCAAATGTTGAAGATATGAGTGCTTTATTTGCTGCAACTTCTTTCGACCAAGATATTTCTTCATGGGACACCTCCAGTGCTACAGAAATGGATTATCTCTTTTATTCTGCAACATCATTTAATCAGCCATTAAGCTCCTGGAATACTTCTAATGTTACAAATATGGTAGCGATGTTTCAATCCGCAACTTCTTTCGACCAACCTTTAAACTCGTGGGACACTTCCAGCGTTACAGATATGAGCAGTATGTTTAATTCTATAGCCTCTTTCGACCAAGATCTCGGAAGCTGGAATGTTTCAAGCCTTGCAAATGCAACAGATATGTTTAATGGAACAACACTCTCAACCTCAAACTATGATAACTTACTAATCGGCTGGGCATCGCAAGCTCCAAACTTACAAAATAACGTAACTTTTAGCGGGGGGAATTCTCTATATTCTTCTTCTGCAGTTAGTGCAAGAAATACTACCCTAATAGGAACACATGGTTGGATAATAACTGATGGGGCTGAAGGTGAAGCTGAAGAGGAGATTTCAACAGTTACTTTGAATTCAACACTCGGAACCAATTTAACAAATGAGAATCTGACTGCTTATGTTTATCCATTTAATTCTTCGCAAAAATATATTTATGATTGGAGAGTTGATGGGGATTCTATTATTACAGTAAATTTCCCCATGGATATAGGAGCTAAGGAATATATTAATAATATAACTGTAACTTTAGAAAATGGGGTGGCTTACAATTCAAGTGGGGGTTATGATGGGAAGGGAGCGTATTATTTTGATGGAAGTGACGATAGGATATTAGTGCCTAATGATAATATGTCAACAAAAAGTTTTACTTATATGGCTTGGATAAAATTTGAGACTACATCTGATGATAAAACAATTTTTGGGCATTATGGGGGAGATAATAATGAAATTCTTTTATGGGTTGATAATACTGCGGATAAATTATACCTTGGGCTTGATGGTAATAGTGTTTCTACAGGTAACACAACATTAACTGCAGGAAATTGGTATCATGTTGGTTTTTCAAGGGATTTTGCAACAGGGGAAGTTAAGATTTATCTTAATGGGGCTGTGGATGGAACTGGCACGTATTCTACAGAATTGGGATTTAGTGGTTGTCAATTAAGAATTGGAGCAGATATTGATAGTAGTTGTGGTGGTGGTTATGGTGAATATTTTAAGGGATATATTGACGAAGTGATGATATTTAATAGAAGTTTATCTGATGAACAAATTTTGGCATTATATAATAATAGAACAGATATGATTGTTTCAGAAGAAACTAATGTTGATGATAATTGGTCTGTTTGTGTAACACCTAATGATGGAACTAGCGATGGATCCACTGTATGTAGTAATAATTTGACTGTTTACTCTTTTTGTGTGAATCTTTCAGATGCTTCGACATATAGGGGTAGAGTAACAGAGACTGATGGTAAATATTATATTAATGATAATGTGACTCTTTGTAGAGATATTTATACGACGAATACTTCTGGGCTAATAATAAATGCTGATAATATTTTTGTTGATTGCAATGGTTCAACTATCCAGGGGGATGATGATAAACATGACATGGGGATTGAAAATAATGGATATGAAAATGTAGTTGTGAAAAATTGTGAACTTTATGATTTTGGTCATGGGATTCGTTATCGAAATGTTAATTCTGGGTCAATACTGAATAATTATTTGTATTCAACAAGATGGGCGTCGATAAGGCTTACATCTGCATCAAATGTTTTGATAGATAATAATACAGTTATCAGGGACTGGAGGGGTATTAGGTATCATAAGTCTCATAATAATAATTTTACAAATAACTTTGTTTCAGAGAGTACTGACAGGGGTATAATGTTTACTGATTCAAATGGAAATATTATTGAGAATAACTCTGTTTTTGATAGCAGGATAGCAATTGATTTGTATAGAAGTGATAGTACTATAGTTAGGTCAAATAATATTAATAATAATGCGCAATATGGTTTAATGATAAGACCGGATTCTACGGGTAGTGTGATTTATAATAATATGTTGGGTGATTCAAATCATAAGATAAGTGCGACAACATATAATGGTTATAATACTACTCAAACACTTTTAGAAAATATAGTTGCAGGAAACTATGTCGCTGGAAACTATTGGACTAATCCAGTTTTAACAGGATTTTCAGACAGTTGTCTTGATGATGATCAAAATGGGATATGTGATAATAAAAATTCTGTTGGTGTAAATAATATCGACTATCTACCCTTGACAACTGCTGACAATACTCCTCCGACAGTATATCTGAAATCTCCTGCAAACAATTCTTTTGTTAATGGGGATGTGACTTTGGATATTTTTGCAGAAGATGATTCAGGGATAAAAAATATTTTAGTTGAATATAAAATGGGAAATGTAAGTTATTCAACAATTTGTAATATATTAGGAGAACCATATACATGTCTTTGGGATACTCAATTGTTAGATAATTCTTCGGGGGGTTATGATGTTTTGTTGACGGCATTTGATAATAGAGGGAATAATGCAACAGTGACGTATGTTTTGAATATTGATTATGATATTCCTTTTATTGAGAATCTTACTACAATATATCCTGCAGATCAAAGTTCTGTAAGAGATGGGCAGGAGGTAACTTTAGCGGTCAGTACAAAGGATTCAGAAACCACAGGGGTAGGCATGAATACTAGTATTGTTGATACGGTTTCTCTTGACAGCGTTGGCAATGTAACTATGTCTCAGGTGTCTGGGAATCTTTCTCCTGGATTCTGGAGTGATTGGGAGGAGAATGTAACAATTAGTTCTACAACGGGTTGGCAATATGCTAATTTGCATGTGCATGATAATTCAGTGCCTAATAATGTTCGTTCTGCTGAGCGGTTTAGTGTGTTTGTTGATAATGAGGCTCCTAATTATTCAGGGTCATTTAGTCTTACTCCAGTGTATGAGGGAGAAGAGATCGCGATAGTGCTTAATATGTTTGATAATTATGATTTGGATTCATATATCTTTTCTTTAAATTCCGGGGGCTGGAGTAATTATAGTGAAGTGTCAATTTCTGGAAAGGGATATGCTTCTTTGACTTTAGAGACGTTTCCTGCGGGAACTTATGATTATAAATTTTATATTAGGGACGATGCTGGTAATGTTAATGAGACAGAGGTGTTTAACTTTACAGTTATTGGGGCTGGTGATGACTTTAGCTTTGAGATTGTGGAGCCGGAGGATGGTAATGCGTCGACAGGTAATATTAATATTGAGTTTAATTATACTAATGGAGTTGCAAATAATTGTTCTTTGATTATTAATGATCTTGTAAATAATACGTGGATTGCACCGTCGAATAATAGTTTAATAAATTTATCTCAAAATTATAGTGACGGTGTTTATTCATGGAGGATAGAATGTTATGATAATAATACTAATGAGATCGAGCAAAGTGATTTTAGGACGTTTGTAATTGATAGTGTAGCTCCGGTGATAAATGTGGTGAGTCCGGTTGCGGCAAATTATACAGAGAATAATATTTCTTTAGATATTAATTATACTGAGGAGAATCCTAGCTCTTGTTGGTATGATGATGGTGTAGAGAATGTTAGTATTCCTGGGTGTGAGAATATTGATAATATTTTGGTAGGAGATGGGACGCATAGTTGGACGATTTATATTGAGGATGTTATGGGTAGGGTTGCTTCTGATTCGGTGACGTTTTCTATTGATACTATCGCACCTGCAATCGTTCAAGATAGTCCGATTGATGGATATTATGATGATTCTGGTTTAATAATTGATATAGCTTTTAATTGTTCTGCGAGGGACTCGATGGGGCTTAGTAATATTAGTCTTTATTTATCAGATAATGAAAGTTCAAATTTTGGGATGAATTCTTCTACAGATATTTCGGGAACAGTCAATTCTACATCATGGACAATTTCTTTATCTAACGGAAATTATACATGGAATTGTAAGGCTGTTGATTCTTTTGGTTATGAAACGTTTGGAGAAAATAGGACATTAACAATAAATGCTTCGGATGTTACTGCTCCTTCTTTGGCTTTTGCTCCGTCTACGACAAGCGAAGGAACATATTCACAAAATTTTATTTCTGTGAGATTGACTGCGATTGATACTAATTTTGATTCAGCGACGGTATTTTTGTATAATTCTAGTGGGGACCTTGTAAATACTACGGTGCAGTTTCTGAGTCCGATTGTTGTTGATTATGAGAATCTTCCTGATGGAACTTATTATTTGAATGCTACAGCAAACGATACTTATGGGAATAGTGCGGTTAGTGTTACGAGAACTATTGTTTTGGATAATTCTATCCCTAGTCTTTTGATTGTGTCTCCTACTAATGGATTGAATAGTTCCGAGTCAAGTGTTGATTTTGTTTTTAATGCGGTGGATTCGTCGAATATCAGTTGTGCTTTGTATATGGATGAGGAGGGTTTTGTCTCGTATTTTGTTAAGGATATTAATGTGAGTGTGGTTTCTGGTGAGAGTACTACGCTCACTGCTGATGAGTTGTCGAATAGGACGTACTCGTGGTATGTTAATTGTACGGATTTGGCGGGGAATAGTAATAGTTCTGCGGTTAGGATATTGACGACTGATAAGGTGGCTCCGGAGATATTAATTGTCTCTCCTGCTTCGGGGGATTTGTTGGGTCATAATGTTTATATCAGTACGGAGATTTCGGATAATTTTGCGAATGTTGATGTAGCTCAATACTCTATAGTGAATTTATCAAATTCTATTGTTCTTGCTAACGGCTCATTAAATTCAAGTGGCGGTTGGGATGCTGTTTGGAATTCTTCAGCATATGGTGATGCACAATGGAATTTAACTTTGAGCGTCGTGGCGAATGATACTTTGGGAAATAGTGTGGTAAAAAATGTGTCATTTGTTATTGATAATGTTAATCCGAGTATACAACTTATTAGTCCTCCTGTAAATACGAAGCACTACAGTTCTAATTTTAGCCTTGAGGTTTATGTGCAGGATTCTTTGCTTAATTATGCTAATTTTACGATTGTTGATGCAGAGGGGACTCAAGTTTTATTTAATGAGAGTTCTTATCCGAGTAGTGTTACGGTGCATGAGTGGTTGGATTTTGTTGATGTGCGTGGTTATGATGATGGTGTTTACAATATGACGTTGTTTGCTAATGATAGCGTTGGGAATGAGAGAAGGGTGTTTCTGCTTTTCGCTGTTGATACTACGCCTCCAACGGTGTCGCTTGATTCACCGGACAATATTTCTGTAACAACTGATACTAATATTACGTTTGTTTGGACAGCTAGGGATAATGTTGCCGATGTTTTGGAATGTAATTTGGGTATTGATAGTGATGTGACTAAGTCGGGTATAATTTGTTATAATGCGACAAGTTGTTCTTATGAGGTAAAGGAGTTTGTGTGGTCAGAATATTTGTGGAATGTTAGCTGTATTGATAATGCTACAAATATGAATTTTTCTTCTAGGTCGTTTACGCCTGACTGGCAGGATGATGATTCTGATAATGTGCATAGTTATCTTGACCGGTTGATTGGTGTTGAGAATAATGTAAATCAGGATGGAACTTCTTCGTTGGATATAATAATTAGCGGGGATTCTAATTTGACTACTTTTAATGATTCAAAGAATGTTGTGTTCTATGATGATTCGGAAATGATAATGAATTTTACTCATAATTTTACTAAGGCTGTGCTTGATTTGAATGATGTTGTGATTAAGCGTAACTCTTCTTATATTCTAATTAATTTGACTGGTCAGTTGCAGGGAAGTAAGACTTTGTATCTTGATGATAGTAATTTTACTGTGTTGTGTGTTAAGGACGCTGAGATGGGTTCAATTAGTGAGATGAGTAGTGACTGTGATGGGGGGTTTGAGATTGATTTTACGTCTTGTCTTGGGAATTTGAGTAATGTTACGATTGGTGGTATTGTTTGTACGGATTTGGGTTCTCGAATTAAGATTGATAATTTGCAATATTCTGGGGTAAGGGGAACGATTGCGACTTCTAATGAATCTAGTGACAGTTCGGGGTCGAGTAGTGGTAGTAGTGGGGGAGGATATTGTGCTGATGGTTATGAGAAGATTGATGGTAGTTGTGTTTTGATTGAGGTTGAGGAAGAGGATGTGATACCAGGTATACCTGAGGAGTTGTTTGATATTAGGATGGATTTGGAGGATACTTTGATTGATTTTGCTAGTGAGTTGACGGCTGTTGTGACTTATGAATCATTTGGTTTGATTCCTACTCCAGTGAATTTGACGTTTGAGGTTTTTGATAGTGATGGGAATTTGGTTTATTCTAAGCTTGGTTATATTGTTGTGACGACTGAGGAGGTTGTCAGGTATACTTTTGATGATTTAAATTTGCCTGACGGAGAATATGAATTTGTGTTTACGACGTTGTATAATGTTGATACCCAAGGAGGGCACGAGAACCTGCGAGCAGGTGTGACTGATGAGTTTAGGCAGAAGTTTACTGTTGGGGATTTTAGAGATTGTGAATTGTTTGGGTTTGATTTTGGGAGATTTATATTTTGTTGGTATTGGTGGGTTTTAGCTATTTTTGTTGTGGGATTGATTGCTTGGTTTGTTTTGTGGAGGAGGAAGAAATGAAAGAAGATAAATATTTAACTAAAATTAAATCTGGTAAGAAAATGGAGAAAAAATGAAAAAGAAAGAGATAACAAAAAGATTATTGGAGGTTTTTATTATGATTTTAGTAGGGGTAGTAGCTATTATTCCTAGCGCGTCTTCGGCAATCTTTTACGATCAGGGAACTGAAGTTAAAAATTCCACAGGAGATTTATTGGAGTCTGGAAATATTTCTGTTTTTATTTATGACGCTTCCTCAGGAGGGAATTTAATTTATAATGAAACATTTGTGAGTGCCATAATTAATGGTAGTTGGAATGTTCAAATAAATCCAGATCTAGATTTTGGAAAATTATATTACAAAGATTATGAGATAAATGAAGACAATATGAATTTTAATGGGAATGATAGAATTGAATTCCAATCTCCTTTTGGTGTTATTAATAATGAAAGTTTTATTAATTTTTCATTGATTGGTTCTTGTGGTGAGGGTAGTTCTATTCGGAGTATTTATTCTAATGGGAGTGTTGTTTGCGAGACAGATAATTCGGGGGACAGTGATTGGATTAATGACAATAGTTCTTTGAATACGACCTTGAATATTAATGTTGGAGGAAATGTTTCGACTTCTAATTATGGTTTTTTTGGATGGTTAGGAAGTTTGGTAAATAGAATTACCAAGTTATTTGTTCAGGATATTGATGCTTCTGGAAATATTAATGCATCTAATTATACCTTGAATGGAACAACAATTGATGACTGGAGTGATGTTGGTTCTGGAGGGGGAGTCCAGTATACACATTTGAGCAATTTTACCGATGATATTAATGCTAGTTCAAGTTATAATTCAACTTATGATGCAAAGGCAGATTACGAATTTGGTTCGAATAATTTTAATGGGACAGGAAATATCACTGCAACTTATTTTTTTGGAGATATTAGTGAAGCAACAGGAATTACAAATCTTAAATCAACTGGTCTGATTCAAGGTGGTGTTCTTTCTATCAATGCAGGTGATAATACTCTGATCGATATTACTGCGGGTTCTGGACAAGTAGTTGATTCCACTACTGACCCTGATAATCCAGTATTAACACCAGTTACATGGGATGCTAAAACAGGATATAATTTAACTACAATAGCTGTTACTGGTGATGTAGTTGCAATCTTCTTATCGTTAAATTCTTCTGGGGATGTTGTTGAGAGAGCAGTATTACCAACTCCTGAAGAACGACGTGATACTATTGACCTTGGTATTGCAGCCCGAAATGATATCAATCAAATAACTTTTATTGGCAGTGGTCCATTAAGTGTTGTCCACAACCCTACCTCACAGTTACAAGACTTTTTCCAAGCTTGGGGTCCCTTTAATGTTGAAGGGAATCAAATCCAACCTAATACTGGGGCTGATTTACAGATTAAAAAGTTAGTAGGTTCTCTTTTCCGTAATGGTGCAAACTTTCAGACAAATCCAAAAGATCCTCATATAGTAGATTTAGCTGAACAAGCCCCTGCTGGCTTTAATTACAAGTTAAGTGATGGAACAGATGTGACTTATGCTTTTTATATTGACCCTGATAATTACGACGACGGGACAAGTACATTAGCAACAGTGACTAATAACAAATGGACAGTTCAACTGGTATCAGTATTTGCATCAGGTCTTGTTGAAGTTCTTTACGGTCAAGAAGAATTTGCTGCTGAGTCAGATGTAGTAACAGCACTATCCACTATAGATTTTACTATTCCTACCGATTCGAAAGGGGCTGTACCATTAGCATATCTTGTTTTACAGCAAGGCGATACATCACTTCCTGAAAATAGATTTTATCGTATTTCTAAGGGAGGTGCAGCAGGAGGAGCTGGTGGAGTAACTTACTCTGCTGGAACTGGTATTGAAATTAGTAACAGTGTTATTAATCTTAACACGACTTATACTGATGATAGATACCTTAATTCTGGTAATGATACTGGAAACTTTACTTTGTCTGGAAATTTAACTTTGGGTCAGAAATTGACTTTTGCTTTTGGCGAGATAATCGATAATATTGTAGATGGATGGGTTAGGATTACTGGAAATTTAAATGTTACAGGAAATATTGAAGCTGTTGGAAATATTACGACTAGCGGAAGAGTTGGGGTGGGGACAACAACACCTGACCAATTATTAGAAATTGAAAGTGATAATAATACAGTATTACAAATAAAATCAACCGGGGGAGATAAGACTTCATCTTTAACATTAATGAGGTCCAGCAACGCTTCTAGTGATTGGAGGATAACAAATAGATTAAGTTCTATGTATTTTGGGAAAAGTGGAAACGACGGAGTTTCTTGGTCGGATTATTTTAAAATTGGCGGGACTCAAGCTGTTCCATATATTCAAACTTATCTCTCTAGTGCTGATTTAACTTTAGGCGGGGGAGATGATATTGTGTTTCAAACCAATAATGGGAGTTGGATAGAAACAATGCGACTTCTTGGAAATGGAGAGTTATTAATTGGGTATACTGTTGATCAAGGAGCTTATAATTTACAAGTTAATGGTGATATTTGTGAAGCAAATACTGCTATATCTGCTTGTTCTTCTGATAGAAGGTTAAAAGAGAATATTGTGGATGTTGAAAATGCTTTAGAATATTTGGCAGGATTAAGACCAAGATGGTTTAATTTTATTGGAAGTGATAAAACTATGACTGGTTTAATTGCTCAGGAAATAAACGAGACCCATCCAGAGTTATTAGTAGAAACAGGACATGGATATTACTCTTGGGATAATGTTGGCATTGATATGATTAGTGTTAAGGCTATTCAGGAATTGAGTGAAGAAAATGATTTATTGAGGGAAGAAAATAATCTGATTAAACAGACTCTTTGTAATATGGGCAGAACAGAGTGGTGTTGAGATGAAATGGATTTTTCTTTTTCTTTTTTTCTTTTTTTCTTTTTCTTTGGTTAGTGCTGCAGGTAATGAGGATGGATTAAATAATTCTGGTGAGGCGAATTTTAGCGAAGAGATTAATGAAACAGAAATTTTTGAGAATGTTTCTTTATTTAATGAAACTTTCGAGTTGAATTTAACGAATGTAACTTTGTCTCCAATTAGAGATGATCTTGCTAGTCCCAATGAGACCCCATTAGATAGAGGAAATCAAACGGGGCAGGCTAATGAGACTTTGATTATGCAAATTTTGGATTTTGTTATTTCTTCTTTTATTGAGGGGAGTTTGTATTCGTTTGATTTTTTTGAGTTTTTGTTGGATTCTTTTGTTATGCAGGGAAGTGAATATTCTGCTGAAGCTTTTACTGATATGATGTTTACTCCTAATGCCCAAGGGAGTGGTTCAGTTTATAGTTTAACTGCTGGAAGTTATGGGTTGCTATCTACTCCTTATGTTACTCCTAGTTATTGTGGAGATTCTACTTGTGATGATGATGAAGATTGTTCTAGTTGCTCTAGTGATTGTGGAAGTTGTGTTGTTGAGGAGTCAGGTGGCGGAGGAGGTGGAGGAGGCGGCGGGGTTGTTGGCAATGTTTCGGTTGAGGGTTTACCTGAACAATTGTTTGATATTACATTTAATTTAGAAGATATCTCAATTAGTGGTGTGGGAGAATTATTTGGAATAGTT
>SDBS01000828.1_pt1 | contig 31113 bp, 25 predicted proteins | sample 2277091 | NCBI WGS metagenome assembly SDBS01 (sample SAMN10404972, study PRJNA504765) | marine sediment metagenome | isolation source: marine sediment core GS10_PC15, 163 cmbsf | place: Arctic Ocean: Southern Knipovich Ridge | collected 2010 | reverse complement strand
CGGAGGCATTGATCATTCCAGCCGTTGATTTGGCGTATCTTGCTGCACGTCCATCTTGGATTCAGGACATCTGGACCTACGGTTCCTTCTATATTCAATCCGCATCAAGGCCCGTTGCCCCGGGCCCTGAAACGCAATTGATGACCCTTATGGATCGACGGTGCCATGTGAAAAGCGCAGCCGAAGCACTCATTGAGGCGCTAGACAAAATGCACCTCACTAAGTCTCGCGTCGGTCTTGATGAGGGCAGCTTCAGTGAGGCAATACGACGACAAGTAGAGGATGCTTTGCCCGGACTCCAACTAGCTGATGCCTCTAGACTCTTCACATATATCCGCGTGATAAAAACGGAAGAGGAGATAGATCGGCTTCGTCAAGCAGCGAATGCCAACATGGAAGCGTTCCAGGTTCTTACAAATAATATTTACCCCGGGGTAACTGAACAAGAACTCATGAGTATTTATCGCCAAGAATTGGTCAAGCGCGAAGCCATCCCAGCGCTAATTTCAAATGCGGCGGGGACAAGAAGTGCCGCTCCGTTTCTGCCCCCCACATCCGATAGACTTCAATCGGGCGACATCTTTCGCTTTGATGGGACTGCTTATCTTAACTCCTATTGGACCGACTTTGGCAGAACCGTCGTGTTGGGCAAGCCCAGCGAAGAAGTGATGTCCTTCTACAATGCCATCGTTGCAGGTTTCGAGGCGGGGTTGAGACTTGTCCGACCTGGCCAACATGTGGCCGAGATTTTCAATGCTGTCGTTGAGACGGTTCGGATCAAGGGCATTGAGCATTACCGCCGCCACCATGTTGGCCACGGGATTGGAGTGGAACTCTACGACCCCCCGATTCTGGAGCCGAAGAGCAATGCAGAGAAGTCCAAGGATGGTGGCATATACACCACCCTCGAGGAAAATATGGTTATTTGTCTTGAAGCTCCCTATTACGAGCTCGGCTTCGGAGGACTGCAGATTGAGGACACATTATTAGTAACTCGCGAGGGTTATGAAAGGCTGATTACACTCGATCAAGGTCTTTATATTCGCTAATTTGTTGATTTAGTCTAGACAAACTCAAACGAACTCAAAGACAACATGCAGATCACATGAAATTTCCGGGGCAGTTTGGGCGCAAATAAAGTGGAAACTATGGATTCGAATGACACTTTTCTTCCATTGAGGCGACCAAGAAATGTTAAATTTATTCCAGACTAGTTTGTTTAAAATACATAGTGGATCCGAAAGTGGTATCCACGTGAAGATCTCCAGATTCAATCATTGCACTAACTATTTTTAGGGTAACCCCCAAGCGCTCGGCTACATCATGTCGCGTAATTAATCCCATCTCTACTCTGATGGAATCAATGTGTGCATCCAGCTCAGTTCGATCAAACCGCAGAGCATTAACACTCAAATAACCTTCATGGAGATAACAGGTAAAATTCCCTTCCAGCACCATCTTCAAAAGCTGAAAGCTATTAACGCCAATCGTTGTCAGAATTCTCGCAGCTTTGTGTAAATGGACAAGCTTCCCGTTTTGCATGCCCACAGAAGATGCAGCATCCCTTAATCGATCTATGAAGGTCTTTATCTTTTCTTACCCCGGAGGAGTTGGAAGATCCCCGTGGGCCGGGTAGAGACGTCATGGATGTTGGTCATCATGGGATTGGGGATGTAGAGGTAAAACTGAACGATATTGCCGACCTCGACTACGTAATGACGCTCCTCAAACAGTTGTCTCTAAAGACTGCTTGATAAAGTGTGAAACACATTTGCCCGGAGGGGTGAGTTCATTGCCCGTGGATTGAGGCTTAATGGATCGCTGCCCAATTATGTAAATCCCAGTCTCAACAACTATGACGTGAGTCTCAATAACTGTGAAATCCTACAGCTACACCTCGTTGCGAAATTGAAGACAATAGTGGTGGAATGTGTTGCTTACCCAGGCATTGCCCATGCCATAGGGGGCAAGCCGGATGTTGTCCTGGACCCAGATGCGTTCATCTTTCAGCGTGAATACACCCCCAATTTGAGATGCAAGGTCCCAGGCAAGTGGGTAAATTTTTCCACCTTTCTTGATGTTCTTAACAATGATGGTCAAGTAGGCTTTATCGCGGAGCATGGGTTTCAATGAAGAATAGATATGTACGAGTCGTTCAAGGAACTCATCGTAATCTCGAATATTGCCTAAATCAGCGTGGTGATCGGAATATGTACTATCTAGGGTATCGTCTTCGCGTCTTTTTTTCTGTGACTCACCACCTTTGGCATGGAGCATGTCCCAGTATGGGGGCGAGGTGAAGAGGTAGTCAAAGACGGGAAGCTCATACTGGAAGAGCTCGGCGGCATCTCCTTGAATGATCTCTGCCTGAAGATCCCTGGCATCGTCCCCGATGGTCATCTTCTCATCTCGGATCACATCTTTGGCGATGTTTGCATAGTGGGGGTTGAGTTCAACACCTACGCTGTGCCTACCGCTGCGAAGACTGGCTACGATGGTCGAACCGGTGCCTACCATCGGATCAAGGACGTATTGCCCGCGTTTGGTGAAGAATTCAATGAATTCCTGTGCCAACGTCTCCGGAAACTTAGCGGGGTGTCTGAGCACACCCTTCCTGCGAGGCGGCGGATTATGCAGGAACCATGATTTTTGGAACTTAATCCACTCTTTTGTGGTGAGATCATTAACTCGGTTGATAAAAAGCCGCTTTTTCTTTGTCATGAGGATGCTACGGTTTCGGAGTTGGTGTAGAAAGAAGAGCGTAGACGGCGAGATCATCAAATGAAGCTGTAGTTTGCCCTCCGCGGCGTGAGCGAACGATGAATCCTAGTTTTCCAACGCTTGATGTGGTGTCCCGGACCGAAAACACTTCGATTCCGTTAATAAAAAATCTCAAATCTTCTCCCACGGCAAGTACCCCAAGCCGGTTCTCAACAAGAAGACCGTCGAAAACCGCGTTGGTCCGTGTTTTTGGAATGAGAGCGGCTTCACTCCCACCGAAGGTTCTGGAAACTCTTGCCTCGCCATCGCAGGTTAGGGTGAAGCGGTAGTGTTCAGAATCGGGATTAATCCGAAATAGGATCCCGTATTCGTCATCAAGGGTGCATAAATCAGACCTAACGCTGACTTCAAAAAGGAAATCACCTACGAGGAGACTGGGTTCAATCGCGATGAGGAATATGCTGGGTTGTCTGACGGCCAGGCTGAATCGGCCATCGACGATGCCGCTGCCGCCATAGTCCACTTGAGGACTTTCCCATCCGCGATCTTGGTCGAATTTATCCTGGAGCAGGAGCCCCGCGAGCCCGGCGATGATGTCGGGTGTGGGTGTAGGACTCGGTTCGGGTGTGATTGTGGCTGTGGGGATGAGAGTCGGGAATGAAATCGTGGGACTTGGTGTGATCGAGGGTGGGACGGGCGAAGGTGGTGGAGGTGCCTCCATGCTTGAGCATTGAGTTAGAAAAGGTGAAAGAATTAAAATTACGATCGCACGGAAAATGTCCGCATGATGGCGGCTTCCTGATGAAATCTTATTTGGATATCTCAATGAATATATGGTTGTAGATGAAGGCTCGTGTCGCATAGGTCCAATGTTTCCGCCGTTGGATGGTGAGATGTGTTCTCTCATGAGGATACATCATAATCCAGCGGATTCCGAGATGAATCTATCAGCAAAGAGAAAGGGAGTCTATCGAGAGATATACCAGAGCTCGAAATCGTCGAAGTGGACCGTCAGACCTGGGGTATCGACTGCATTCGCATACAATCCATAGTTTCCGGAGAAAAAAGCGGAGTCTTCAACCTCCTCGAGTAGATCTCCATTGACGAAAATAGCGAGGGTTGTGCCGTCGGCGAGAAAACCGAGTCGATTCATCTCTCCAGAGCCAGAGCGGATATGCACGGAAGGTGTCCATTCGAGGAGGGTTTGGATCGACCCCGAAAACAGCTTTCGCAGGCGGTAGGCTCCATCGCAGGAGATTTCGAAGGCATATCCACTATTCCGATGTTCGCTTTCCACCCTCACCGCAATGCCGTAGCTGTCTTTCCCTGAGCATTCCCCGATCTCACCGGTAACCTCAGTGTATACATTCCCTGCGTCCAAGTCCGGCTTGGTGGTGCTCCACCAGAGAAATGAATCCGCAAGATAATCCGTCGACCGGAGACGGCCGTCATCCCACATATTAAGGGCGCCTTCGAAGTTTGGACCGACCCAAGTGAGATTAGAGGAGAAATCATCGCGATAGGACGGCGCGGCGAGATTGAGCCCGTAACGTGGATCGGAAGTAGGAAGCGGGGGGATCGTTGCAGTAAGCGTGGGACCAACCGTAGGCGTCGGGGTGGACGAGGGGGTGGGCGTATGTGGAACCGTAGCCGTTGGAGGCGATGTTGCGCTTGGTGGAAGGGTGGATGAAGGATATCGGGACGCCACCGTTTCTGTCTCGGTGGGTGGCGTCCCGTCTATCGGTGCTGATCGGGTACAGGCTCCTGCAGTCAGCGAGAAAGCCAATAGGAGGAGACTAGGACCCGCGATCCGCCTCATGGGATGAAGGGAATATGCCAGAAGGCGAAGTCATCAAACTCGGCAGTGAGATCAAAGGTTTGTGCGGCTTGCACGTACGCTGCAAAAACGCCGTACGTGTCGTAATAGTTGCCGTCGTAAAATTCACCGACTGGGTAGCCATTGAGGAAGAAGTAAAATTTACCCTGGTAGCCCCAGATCCCCAGCCTGTTTACGGCATCCATGCCTGTATTGACGACATCAGATGGCGTCCAGTCGATCAACGGTTCGGGGTGTTTCCCCTGGCGGTGATGGAGGAAGCGCCAGGAGCCGTCACAGGATGTTTCGAGCGCATATCCGCTGGGTGTCCTATTTGGATCGATGCGGATAACGAGCCCAACCGCATCCTTACCGATGCAATCGCCATTGGTCGCATTTATTTCGGCGTAGGTGTTGCCAGATGAGAATGCATTGTAGGACCAATAAACCGCGTTGTCTTCAGGAGTATAGTCCTTGGCATACAGCGTTCCATCTCCGACAAAATATGCCCCATATCCTGGCGAATCATAGTCGTACCATTCATCGGGACGATCGAAGTAATCGAAGTGATCTGGACTTCCCAGATCGAGCATCGCTCTCGGGTCATCTTCGGACGTCGTGTGGAACGGCGTGGGCGTCGGTTCAAGTACGAGGCGCCTTGGGCCGGTCGGTGTGGCTACAACTTCATCGCCGGCTGCTTCTTCTGCCTCGACTTCTTTGGGTTGTTCAGAGCCCTCCTCAACTGCAACTGGCGCTGCCGTGCCAGCTTCGACTGCAGCGGGTGGCGCTTCTGCGCCATCGCCAACAAGACTCGAAATCACGATGTATCCCACCGCGATGAGGAGCAATACAGCAATTACGATTAACGCAATTCGTTCTGGTGGAAGTTTCTTTTCTTCTTCTTTACCCATGTCATTCCCTCCTTACGGTTATGGTGTGAGCATGACCTTGCCGGATTCTCCAGATGCCATTGTCTCAAATGCTTTGTCATATTCCTCGAGTTTAAAATGGTGTGTAACCAATGGTGTGAGGTCCACCGCTCCAGAGCGGATCAAGCCTCTAGACTGGTACCATGTTTGCCATAATTTCCGACCGCTTATGCCCAATACATTTGCGGCTTTAAAGACGATGTGATGGTTCCAGTCAAACTCAAAGGGACCCGGGGCAACCCCCAACAAGGCCGCTTCACCGCCGGGTTTTAACAGTGAGAAACCCTGATCGATTGCTGATGGCGCCCCAGACATCTCAAGCAGCACGTCCACACCTTCGCCATCGGTAGCTGCGAAGAGGAGATCAATGACCGGATCGTCCACGGCATGCAGCGCAAGATCAGCTCCCATGCGGCGTGCGAAGTCGATGCGGTACGGGCTTACATCGGTGGCGTAGATCGCCCGTGCTCCGATTGCTTTTGCGACAGCTATCGTCATCAACCCGACCGGTCCACATCCGGTCACGAGAACTTTTTTTGCTCGAAGATCAACGGCAAATGCGGTATGAACTGCGTTGCCAAAATTCTCTTGTAGTACTGCGATCTCGAGGGGAAGGTCTTTTGGGTTGGTCCATGCATTTTGTGCAGCGATGGCGATGTATTCCGCAAAGCCACCATCGCGATCAACCCCGATAAGTTTGGTGTTTTCGCATATGTGCCCTCGGCCTGTTCGGCAGTAGGCGCAGTTGTTGCAGATAACGTGGGATTCAAGCGAGACAAAATCGCCGAGTTCGTGATTGTTCACCATCTCGCCGCACTCGACAACTTCCCCGCATACCTCATGACCCACTATCAAGGGAGGGTTGACTCGACTGTCAGCCCAATCATCCCAGTTGTAGATATGTAGATCTGTGCCGCAAATGGATGCGGCTTGGACTTTCACCAGCACTTCATCAGGTTCGATGGATGGAACGGACACATTTTGCATCTCAAAGCCGGGTTCAGCCTTCGCTTTGACCACGGCTTTCATTGACCCCTTCATACGCGCGCTTACCTCCCTATGCGGTGGCTGGTAAGTCGCAGTATAGCATGAAGGAGCCGGCGATTTTCAGTCGCACTCCTAATCCGTTAGTCATGGCCCGAGAGTACTAATGTTCTGGGACAGCAGAAGGCTCATCTGTCGAAAACCTGCGCGTCAACTACGAATGATCGATCCACCGTAGTCCACGGATTACATTCGGAAACATAGATCTCCCGATCCAACACGTGCAAGTTGAAGAGCTGTGAAGGTACGTGAAGTTGGCTTGGTTCTACCGACGAAAACAAGGCGCAAAGGTGCCGGCCTTTGTATCGGAATTTTAATTTTAGGAACGAGTGCGGGGGAGGTTCCGGGATAACGCGGGAGACTTATGTGCTTGCGGTAGATTTCAGCTCAAATCCATCAGGATGATCAAAGTCGATCCTGTCAGCAAATGCATGTCCAATACTCTCAAGTAAGTCGACGGCCCAAATCGCGTCGAGCCCGATATTGGTTACATCGACATCATCGGGGACGCTCACGCCCAAGTTCTTCATCACATCAGGGGCGAGGTCCAGTTGATAACGGCGTAAGTCAATTCTGCCCGTCATGTCATATTCTGTGCGGGTGACGTATTGTTGCCAATCCGAGGCGTCTTCAAGCAATTCAGACAACACCCAGCTGCCCCATTGAAAGATGTTTGCGCTTTCTGCCTGGATACTGTGGGGGCTTCTGCCTGTCCCGAACGACAGCATGCGAGTTTCGCCAATGGGATATCTTCCCGATGAATAGTGTATTGCTTCTACGGCAGTATGGTAGGAGGGATTCCCGGCGACGCCGACTCCACCATCGACCCATGTGTGGGGTACGCCCTTCACTTCAGCGCTATGCGCGGGTAGGTACGTGGGTGCTGCAATGCTTGCCAGGATAGCGTCCTTCAAGCTCATCGTTCCCCATAAACAGGCATTTCCGGGTGCATCACGGACGAAGAAGTTGGTTCTGCTTGTCCCAGTATTCTTCGCTGTTATGAGCAGATCGAGGGGGAGACCATTAAGCTCCTGATCAGCGCCAAGATCGTTGAGTATCTCCGAGATGAACGTGTTGCTATACCGATGATTGCCGCCGTTTAGAATCACTTTCCAGAGGGGCAAGCGTGTGAATGCCTTGCGGGCCATGTCTTTATAGAGTGCAAGCAGACCTCTTGCGCCGATACCCAGGGCTATTCCGCCCGCAATGATGGCTCCTGTGGATGTTCCCGCAACCATATCGAAGATCTCGTGTGAGGATTTCCCTAAACGAGATTCGAGACGAACAAGACAAGCGAGGGGGATGATGCCCCGAATTCCTCCCCCGTCAATGGAAAGAATAGACTTCACGATTTGCTCCCCTCAGATGTGATATTTCACTTAAGTTGCAGGAAGGATGCCGTCACTTTCCTCGATGGTTGCAACTTTGTAGCCGAACACATCCAGGAACTGTTCCCAGATTGTCTGCTGTACGGTGTCCATTTCGGGTGGGGGGTTGAGTAGATCTGCGATCGATATTTGAGGGTGATCTGTCAGGCCGCAGGCGATGATGCCCTCCCAGAACGACATATCTGGATCGATGTTCAACGCGAACCCGTGCCTGGTTATGCCATGAGAATCAACTTTCACCCCGATGGAGGCTATCTTCGAAGGTGAAGGTTGTGGTGAGTCGGAAGACCGCGCAGCGAAACCTGGTTGGATCCACACTCCGGTAAGGCCTTCGATTTGACCACTTTCGATCCCGAATTGTGTCAAAGATCGAACGAGGACTGTTTCAAGTTTTCTGATATAGCCCACATAGTCCACTCGTGGAACACGTCCATCCCATGTGATGTTCTCGAGTGGGATGAGCGGATAGCCTACCAATTGACCGGGGCCGTGATAGGTAATATCTCCGCCGCGATCAACCCAGTGCACAACGATCCCCCTCTCTCGTAGTTCACGTTCCGAAAAAAGCAAATTGGTCGGATCACCGCGCCTTCCAAATGTATAAGTATGAGGATGCTCGAGGATGAGGAGTGTGGGTGATCGCTCCCCGGAAGCGACCTCGGCTCCGATTTTTTCCTGTAGGATCCATGCTTCCTCGAAAGAGATAGTTTCTAGTACGTGGACTTCACATATATTATTTCTCATAGATAAAACAGCCTGTAAGAGTCTTATCCCGGTGAAGTGCTTGGTTTTCGTAATCGAAAGTAGGTTTGATGGTCTAGACCCAGCTTCTGACTCGAAGCGAAGGCATCAACGATTCCATCTCCCACATGCTCGGGGTGGTGAGAATCCGATCCAAAAGTAACCCAGCGTCCACCTTCTTCCAGAAACCAACCGAGAATTTCAAGTGAAGGACTTGTCTCTTCAATGGAACGCCGAAGTGTGCTTGTATTTATTTCAATAGCCAGGTCTCGGTCAGCGCAGATGCGCAGAACATTGCGAATTTCAGTCTCATATCGATGGGCATCATAAGCACCAAGAAATTCAATCCCCCGGCGTTTGACCACGTCCAGGTGTGCCAGAATATCAAAAAACCCTTCTTCAGCGAGTTCGACGAGCTCCCTGAAGTAGCGGACATAGGCATCATCACCCAAGTGCTCGAAATAGGCATCATCAAACACATTATGACCATCAATCCAGTGGAGAGATCCAAGCGCATAGTCCCAGGGAAAGCTATCGAGGAAGTCTTGGATCTCTCGAGGGAAGACATGCGGTTCCCCAAGTTCGATACCTGCGCGTATAGTCAAGGAGCCTTTATGCGCATCCCGACATCGGTTGAGCTCCTCCCACCATGTATCGGCCTGGAAGAATGCATAGCAGGTATCGTGAGGGAACAGATCGAAGTGCTCGGTGAAACCGATCTGTGGGATTCCGCGTTCGAGTGCAGCTCGACACATCTCGATCATGGAGACTTTACAGTCGCAGGAAAAATTGGTATGGATATGATAATCCTGATGGATAGTGCGGTTATCCATAGCCTAAAGGTTCCTTAAGGGGATTTCGTAGGTTAGAGACAAAAAATGCACGAAGTCTCAATTCTGAGGGGCAACTCACGTGAGAATATTCGGTTGACTCTCAGGATCACACAACCTAGTGGTGGAGGCATAGCTCTTGCACACATTATAGCCTGAAGGGGGGTTCAGCAGGTAAAATCTAGGTATGCCATCAATGGTGCAGATCATCAGGCGCAGGGGTGGGAGAAGTCGATCCGAGCAAACTCCTGGGAGAATTCTCCTGATTGGCGGGGCGATTCTCATCACACTGCTAGCAGGTGTTTTGGGTCTGGTCACATCGGCGATTTATTCCGAGTATGTATCCGCTCTCCCCGTAGATGCCGACATGAGCAGAATCTTTGGCTCCATCGGTCGGGAAGCCTTTGTACCGGTGCAAGTATTTGATCGGACGGGGTCTGAGTTAATCGCAGAACTTTCGAATCCTGCAGCTGAACTGAGACGCTGGCACTACCTTGACCCTGCTGGACCCCTTACGCTTTCACCACATTTGATTCAGGCTACGATTGCCAGCCATGATGAATCGTTTTGGACGAATCAGGGATATGTGGGGGAGGAATTGTGGGGGGCATTGTTTGCAGGATCAGATCCTGAAGGAACACCTCGCAAGAACAATGCAATTACCCAAAGGCTCGTTGAAGCGCAGCTCCTTGCCCTACATCCCTCTCCGGATAGTCGCCTGAGAACATCCGTACAGACCGCATTTTTGTCAGAGGATCTAACAAACAGGTATCCAAAGGAGAAAATACTTGAGTGGTACCTGAATAGCGCAAACTATGGGGAGCTTGCCTTCGGGATCGATGCGGCGGCTCTGGTGTATTTTGGAAAACATGCATCTGAATTAACCCTCGCAGAATCTGCCCTCTTGGCGCCAATTCCCCTGAATCCTGCCGTTACGCCATTTAGTTCACCGGAAGCCTCCATAGAACATCAAGTCGACGTCCTCATGGCCATGGTGGATCTGGGCATGATTGATGGAGAGCAAGCCGACGCAGCGTTCTCTGAAAAGATAATATTGAATTATCCAAAAATTGAAGGGGATTCCGACTACGATACCTTAGATTCATTTCTCCGAGCTGAACTCGAGGCATTACTTGGCGTACGTGCCATCGGTCGTTCCGGATTGAGAGTTACATCATCCCTGGATTATGACATACAACTGCAAGCCGATTGTGCCCTGCGTACTCATAAAGCTCGGCTCAGCGGCGCGGCGGTGGCATCGGTCGAACCCTCCGCAGATGGTTCTCCATGTGTCGCCAGTGGACTGCTGCCGCCATTGCGCCCGGGTGATGCTGAGGCAGATCATCAAATTGAGGATTTCAGCAGTATTGTCCTTGATGCCTCGACCGGGGAAGTTATAAGTTTTGTGGGAGCCGTGGAAAAGCCCCATGAGATTGGATCCGCAATTATTCCAACGATCTATCTCACTGCCTTCACCCAGGGTTACTCGCCCGGGACTATGGTGCTGGACATCCCGGATTCTGATCCCACTCAAGAAAATACTCAGGGTGACGCGCTGAACATCCGTGGGCCGGTTCGGATGCGGACTGCGCTAGCGAATTTATTCTCCTTCGCTGCGGACAGAACCCTGCGGCTGGTGGGAACTGAAAGAGTCCTAAACACGATGGGTTCACTCGGAATTGTACTCGGGGTGGAGGTGGAAGACCCAGGAGAATGGGGGATAGAAGATAACGGTATTCGCATCTCCCTGTTGGATCTATCATATTCTTATTCCACGATCGCAAATATGGGCATCCTCATAGGTCTCGATCAGACTAATTATTCAGGGCTTTCAGATGGACGTGGGTTAAAACCGAGCGTGATTTCGGAAGTGGAGGATTCTCAAGGTAACCTCGTTTATCGATTTGAACCTCAAACTCAAGCCGTGCTAAGTGCACAATTGGCCTATTTGCTCGTTGATGTCTTGAGCGATGAAGCTGCTCGTTGGCAAACTCTGGGTCAATCCAATCCTCTTGAAATTGGGCGCCCAGGGGCGGTTTTTTCGACAGCGGCTGCTGATGGGCCCGATTTCTGGACGATCGGATTTACACCTTCGCACATTGTTGGGGTCTGGGCTGGAAATACCGATGGTGGTGCTGTAAAGGGTGTGACCGTACTTAATGGCACCGCACCAATCTGGCATGCGCTGATTCAGTATGTCACCAAGGATATACCTTCGGAAAGCTGGGAGATGCCGGCAGGTATCAGCCGTATGGAGGTGTGTGATCCTTCGGGTCTCCTTCCGACAACCTACTGTCCATCCATTGTGCAGGAGATCTATATCCACGGGACAGAACCCACGCATGCTGATCATCTCTATCAACCGTTCGAAATAAATAAGGAAACAGGGAAATTAGCTACGTTGGGGACTCCAGCAGAGTTGATCGAAGAACGCGTGTATCTTGTTCCTCCGGCGGAAGCAGCAGCATGGGCGGATCTTTTGGGGTTTGAGAGTCCACCGGCCGAGTACGATACGCTTCAATCCCGGGATATGACCTCAAATGGTGTCTCTCTCAGTGCGCCATCATCTTTTGATTTCGTCAACGATGAAGTTGTGATACGTGGATCGGTTCAACCTGTAAAACTTGCTTACTACCGACTTCAATACGGTGTGGGGTTGAATCCTGCCGAGTGGGTTCAGATAGGCGTCGATCACGAACAGGCGGTTCAGAACGGCCGCCTGGGAACATGGGATACGGATGGGTTGAGCGGATTGTTTACACTGCAGCTCATTGCTGTGGATGAGGACGATCAGATATACAGTGCCGCCGTTCATATAACTGTCGATGACTCATCTCCGGAAATCAAGATACTATTTCCGGAAGAGCTCACCAATATTGAGATGGAAATTGGCAGTGAGCTGATTATTCAAGTCGATGTGCATGACGAGTTTGGCCTTCAAGAGGTCATCTTTTATATGGACAACACAGTGCTCAAGAGGAGCAGTGCGCCGCCATACTCCCTGAGGATACCACTCGCCATTCGCGGATCGCATCAACTGTTGATCCGAGCGGTTGATCTGGCGGGCAATTGGTCAACAAGTGCCCCGATAGATTTTATCGTCCGATAACGCACGAACTTCACACTCGAAACGTTCGACCAGTTATTTTTATGAGTTCTCCTCCAAGTTGTGTGGGCGATCTAGTGGGTATAAGCTGCCATGCTCAGCCCGGAGCTGAACCTCCGGGCTCAAAGCTTAAGGGTGCTTGGCACCCTTAAGCTAAACCCATTAGGTTTGAGCAGCTCAGCCCGAAGGGCGGCCCAAAGGGAGACCCTTTGGGCTTGAGCCATAAGCCCGGCCATTCATGGTCGGGCGATGTGGGGATCGTTACTATAGGAACAAGTTTACAGTCTTGGAGATTGCAATGCTCCGGCGCTTGTCCCGAACGTAGGGAGGGTTCTCGTCTCCGCTCGCTAATGGCGTTCCATGGATACACTCAGAGTTAAACCTCCAGGCTCAGCACATCATGATGATATGAGCCCGACTATGGCTCGCCAACCTCCCGCAGGCTCTAAACCTGCGGGAGGTTTAAGTCATACCGGAGGTTTGCCTCATCCGCGTCCGGAAGGGGAGCTTCCTGACCCCAAAGGTTTGAGAAAGATCCTGGTTCGTTCAACAGAGGGATCTTGAGGGTTCAGCCAACTTATGAAGGGTAATGATTCGATTATAGCGAACATAAACTCCGACAACTGTGGGCATACGCGTGTGAGGCACCTTTCCACAATATGTGTGTGAATCTCGTTTTACTTAAGTGGCGAGACTGGGCTGGCGCAAGCTTACGGAGCGGGGGTTGCACTGGGGAGGGGTGTGGCAATCGATGTGGGGCGTACCATGGGGCAAAGCCCCGGAATAGCACCAGAGGGTGCACCCCCAGCTATCGAGCGGCAGGTGTTATCAATCTCCACAAGACCAAGAGGAGGGTAGTGGCGGCTGTATCCGAGAGGCGAGCCGGCTTCTTCGATCGTGTACCGGTCGTTAAAATCGAAATACCCGGGGTGGAACGGACCGCCGACCGCCCAGGCACCCCAAGCAAAATGCCATCCACGATTTAATAGCGATTGCTTCACTGCAAATTGGAGAGAGGATTCATCCCTGGGATGCCGCCGAATCCATGCGGTATCTGGATCAAGCCCGGTGACTTCTCCAAATATCAAGGTGTCGTAGCCATCTCCTGGACGATCATCGGATTGCATCGGTATCTCGCCACCGACGTCACCGTTCGTATCGGTGTAGATGGTTACACCTTCCCTGGACCAGCTCGTCGAAGTTGGGAAAGCGGAAGCAATGAGCAAATCTCCTCGTCCATTAAAATTCTGATCGATCTCGACGCCGTAATGTGCTTCTTGCCAGGAATAGGGTGCACCAACGAGATCGATGGTGAAATATATCCATGGAGGGTCAAGGCTGATCTCCGCCCCGGGGTTGATATCAATGTAAGGCTTATACACCAGGGCCTTCACTGAGTGAGGGCGTTCATACAGATTACCCTCGAAATGATCACCAATGGTTCGTTTCTCATCTGCCAATGCCGCCGAGGAAGGATCTGTCATAAAGCTGGCTGGACCGAAAGGTTCTCTTGGGGTGATCCGAAATGCCGACAATGGCGTTGGCGAAGGTGAGGGTGTTAGAGATGGACCAGCTGCGACGATCGGCGGCGTCGCGGTTGATTGAGGTGAGACGAGTTGTACAGGAAAAGCAATTTGACTGGCTACAGCTTCCAGGGTGCCGGTCGGGACAACGCGTGATTCCCCCTCTTCAGGAGAACAACTGGTCAGAAATAGCAAAGTGCAAATGATGACTTGACTTATAAGAATTGTGGCAGGCCAACCTGTTTTTTTCATAGCTCGATTATCACGTCTGGAGGAAGGGTTTCAGCAGGAAGGTCACGCAACCTGCATATCGATGTCCCCAGGTGACCTGATTATAGATCATGGCATAGATCTTAGCGGGAATGGTGCGCTTAATCCCCTAATCGCCGCGAAATATCTTGAAAGTCGATGACATCCTTATCACAAAGTGCGCCTATTTTTGGTGTGAATATTTTTGAACTGAACCGAGAAGATGATCTCCAGATTTGCTTCTGCATGAGACCATCTTCTCAGTTTATATTACGTTGGGTTCAACCAATGTTCTTGAAGTTATGATTCCCACCTAATCACAGAAACACTTAAATACGACATGGGTTAGGATAGTTGGATCTATCGCCCATCTTCCCCCTGCTGCGATACATTCTCTCTCCGTTGGGATATCTTCGGTACATACAGGCTCCGGTGTCGGTGTGGGTGTCGGAGGCAGCGGACACATGCCGAGGTAGTTGTCAATTGGATCGAAATCATACGTCCAACGGCATGTGTTGTCTACGGATGCAAGCTGGTTTAGAGGATAGTAGGTACTGTTTGACACGGGTGATCCGGCGTCCGCGACGAGGAAGCTGTCGTTGTAGTCCCTCATCGAGGGGTCACGATCCCCTTCATCAGCCCAGGGTCCCCATAGAAATTCGTTGTCGGAGCCGATGAGCGAATGTTTGAAGGCTAGTTGAACCCTATCCGCATGGGAGGGGTCCCGACGAATCCATGCCTCATCTGGTCCAATGCCATATCCGTTGTCAAAGACACAGTCGTCATAGCCATCCCGACTGGAATTGGGCGCATCTGATTGTATCGGTCTTGGTCCCCCCACATCGTTGTTGGTATCGCGGCATGCGAGGACGTGATCCGTAGTCCAATCGCTGCCTGGTGGAACCTGCCCAACGATGAACCAGTCGCCACGTCCATCGAGATCCTGGTCCACTTCGACACCATACCGCGCTTTAGAATCTGATGGCGGCGCACCTTCAAGGAAAATGGTGATGTATACCCATGGGATGCTCGCGTATAGCTCACCACGAGTGATATCGAGGTAATCCTGATAATCCATGACCTGAGAAGTGAATGGTCGTTCAAGAAGATAGAGATCGAAATTGTCCCCGATCGCTCGGCGCTCAGATGCCAGAGCGGCTGAGGATCGATCGGTCATCCAACTGGCTGCCCCTCCAGGGTTTGAGGGGTATACCTGGTGGGCGACCGTGGCTGTGGGCGTGGCCTCCTCGACCGGGGCCTCCGTCGCAGTGGGTTGATCTGCTTCTCCACCCTCCGTAACAGCCTGCTCGCCTTCCTCAGAGACAGCCACATCCCCCCCTTCAGCTAAATCGCTGGCGTCCAGGGTTTGCTGGACCGCTAGATCAAAATCATCCTGGCTAGTGAGTCTGGGAAGAGCACACGCCATCCCGGCGAGGGCAAGGAATATGAATGGGAGAATGATCCGATGCAGGTGATTGGTCTTCATGATAGCTCTCCTTGATGTACTGAATAGTGTTGACATGGTTTCGTTTCACATTTGATAACGGATATCCCTGATAGTTTGTGACAGATCCTGTCCGCAGCGAGCGACATCCTGTGTCAAATTCAAGCACAATCATAGCCTTCGGCGCAAGTGTGTCATTCGCTAAGCAAGATCCCAGGGTGCGATACCCTCATTGCTGCTCATATTATTCAGGATAACTTCTGTAAGCTCTGGGACATACTCAGCGATGGCAGCCATCAACCCAAAACACCCCGTGAGCATCATGTCCCCGAAGGGAACGGCATAATAGAGACGTAGGCCCGAGGTGTTCATCATCTCTCTTCGGGGTCCGGTGATGGCCACATTCCAATCTTGGGCATCGAGCGAGTAGGGAGCGGCGTCTAAAATCAAAGCACCATGACCCTGGTCGTTATAGATCTCTTCTCGGGTTAGCGTACCTTCCGCCAGTGCGATGATGTACTTTTCCAGACGGAGGACATCGAGTAAACCAGTGTGATGTTCGAACAAACCCTCAACCCCCGTGGGTCCGAGTTGGAAGGCAAGTGTGTGGAAATTGCCAATGTTCATAATGATCACTCGGTCTCGGTTGCGAATGACCGTATCCATGGTTGCCCCCAACACGGCTGCCGGTGCAGTATCCATGAGTATCAGTGGGCAGGGAAGGGATCCGGCGCTTTGCACGACCGCACGCATACGGGACATGATGGGGGGAACATCTTGGGCCGGATAAGCGAGGGACAATAATCGATTGTCCCCACGCATCCGCTCTTCGAGGTAATCAAATCGGAATTGTCGATCAGATACTTCCGGAGGCGCCTCCCCGTGATCGAAAACTGCCACACCCACTGCCGCGGGTGAAAGAGATACGCCGAAGGCGCTAAATGCGGATGAAATCGATCGATAATCGAAATCCTGCATGATGATTCGGCGTGTCTCACGGATCGAGAGGGCTTCTTCTTCGCTCACCACAAGGATCCCCATCTCGCGCTGCACCCAATCGAGATCATCGTTGAATGAGCGTGCAGCTTCAGGCGTAGCAAAGATCTTGTAGCCAGCATGGATGTGTTTTTCGGCTGCCCAGTGATTCGGTCCTCCGCCCATGGTGGTTCCTGAAAGAAGAATGGTTTCGCCGCGTATTGTAGCTTCTTGGATATTTTGCCGCACAATCATGGTCGGCGATGGCATCACAAGCTTGAAGCCGTTCTCGATACTAAGTTCGGATTGATAGAGGAAGATGTCTTGAGTGCCTGTTCCAATGTCAACAGTGAGAATTTGCACTACGTTTACCTCTGGGGATATCAAAGGAGCGGGAAGAATTGCTTAAAGGATATCAGGCACGCTCTGGTTATGGTTGGACGGAAATCCGCCAGTCTGGTTGAAGATCTCTGCCCGGGTTGTTGGTCAGGTTGCGTTGACCCGACCCATTATTGGTCATCACGTATATTTCCGGGTTTTGATCCCTCGTTGAAGTAAATGCAATCAATTGACCGTCTGGCGAAAAAACCGGTTCTTTATTTCCGAGGCTGTTGGTTAGCGAGGTGGGATCAAGAGCGGGGTTTTCAGTTAAGGAGACATAGATTTCTTGTTTGCCTCTATGTACAGTCCAGTCAAAGGCGAGCAATTGATTATCGGATGACCAGGTGGGGTGATCGGCTCCGATGATGCGGTCTTGCTTGTCGTACCAGGTGGGATCGCCTCCCAGGAGCGAACGTAAAAAGAGCCTGCCGCCAGCACCACGTATCGAGCCAACAACTACGAGTGCGTCACCAGCCGGGGACCATGCGGGAGAATACTCAATTGCGTATCCAAGGGTAAGGTTCCATGGCTCGTCGATAACGCTGCATCCATCAGGAGGCTCCAAGCACTGAACATCCATGAGAAATACCTGTTCAACCTCGTTTACACGGGTGCTCGTGAAGGCCACGCGATTACCCTGGGGTGACCAGGTAGGATCGGTGTCATCTCCGATGTTGTTCGTGATATTGACCGGATCTCCACTTCTATCGGCATTGTAGACGAATATGTCGAGCCCAAGATCGTTCCCGAAATCGTCTGTCCCACCGGCCGAGACATAGAGCAGCCTTTTTCCATCGGGTGACCATCTCGGCTGAAGCTTATCGCCGGGACCAAAGGTCAGTTGAGCTGCATCGCTCCCGTCACCATTCATCGTCCAGATTTGCAGCGTACGGCCATCCTCCCTGTCGCTGATAAATGCGATCCGATCGCTCCCACCGACTATCACCGCTGTTTGTGTCGCTGTGGGTTCTAGCGTTGCTGTCGCTGGAGGAAGAGGGGGGGTGGTTGGATCGGCAGATTCTGGGGAGGGGGTAGGTGTGTCCGTTTCTTCAAGTGGAAGGACGATCGGAATATCGCTGGTGGGCGAAGATTCGGGATCCGATATCAAACCGGGAAGTAGGATTCCCAATCCTGCGATCATGCCACCTATGATGAGAATGCTGGCTAGAACTGCAATCCCAATCCAGACCCCCGTATTCCGCTTCTTGGCTGGCACATCTCCCTGTATGGGCGCCCGGATAGTTTCAAGCTGGAGCAGCCCGTTTATTCCCGACCTGAAGCTTTCGATATCCGGGAAGCGATTCTCCTGATCCAGCGCCATCCCGCGTTCTAACGCAGCTTCAAGATGCTCAGGGACCTCGGGCTTCAGCTCACGGATCGGGATGAGCCGTTCTTTCTTGAGCATTCTCTGGACGCTGTCTGCTGGTTGTTGACCGCTGAGAAGGGAATACAACGTTGCGGCCAGTGCATATTGGTCACTGCGTGCGTCCGTTCGTTGTCCACCATATTGCTCGGGAGGAGAAAATCCCGGGGTCAATCCACGTGCACCGGTCGTCGTTGCGGATTGGTCGAACACCTTCGCGATACCAAAATCGACGAGCACAACGTTCCCATCAGGCGGAAGTTTTAAGTTGGCTGGTTTGATGTCGCGGTGAATCACGGGTGGTGCACGGGTGTGCAAGAAAGTCAACGCGTTACAAGCAGAATTCCCCCAGGAGACCACCTCATCCACAGTAGGTGAGCTGTGGTGCGCGTGCAGATGCAGGTCCTCCCCCTCGATGAAATCCATGACGAGGTATTGACGATCTTCGAGGATGAAGTGATCTGTGACCCGCGGCAAGTTGGGGTGGCGTAAGCTTGCTAAGAGTTTTGCCTCACGCCGGAACTGACGTTCGGATTCCGGACCCTGGTTGAGGTTCTCTTTTAACGCAACCTTGATATCAAGGGTTTGGTCGTAGGCGAGGAAGACGGCACCCATTCCACCTTTCCCGAGGCGTCCTTCGATCCGGTATCGATTGTTGAGAATTGATCCAGGCTCTAACGACATAGCGTAAATTGTATGACAGGGAGGGGTCGTGGTCAAACTGCGCTGAGGATATAATTCAAATCCACAAGAGCCGATTTTGAGTTTAAATAACATCCGGGCAGGGATTTTTGGCTGAGGTACAGGTTCTTAGGAGGGTGCGATGATAGTGGGCGCGGTATCGGCAGATTGGGTTGAATTCAAGGATGGATGGGCGCCCGTTCATGCAAGCGTCATCGAAGAGGCGTTTGTGACCATTAATGTGAACGGTGAAGAGCTCGTCACGATCATGTGCACGCCAAAGGAACAAGATTGGCTCGCCCTTGGTTTCATGTGGAATGAAGGGCTCATCGAGCATATGGACCAAGTCGATCATTTGCATATCAGCGAGGATGGTTGCTGCATCGATGTTTGGCTGACCCACGAATTCAAGATGCCCCCCCGCAGGATCATCACCTCTGGTTGTGGGGGCGGGGTCACTTTCAATGAATCGCCTGATCGGATTCCTTCCGTTAACCACGATTTGCATTTGACTCCCGGGCAGCTTTTCAACACCTTTCGTAAGCTTCATGTCCCCGGAAGCCTTCATGCCGCTGCTCGGGGAGTTCACACCTCGGGGCTCACGGATGGCGAAGAAATACTCGTACTAGCCGAAGATGTAGGTCGTCACAATACGATCGACAAGCTGCGCGGCGCTTGTCTGATCCAAGGAATCAACCCGCAGGGACGTGCGCTCCTCGCCACCGGCAGGATATCCTCGGAAATGTTGCATAAAGGTGCAATGATGGGCTGTCCGATTGTTGCCTCGAGGAATGCCCCCACCTCAATGTCCATATCCATGGCCGATGCTTCCAGTATTTCGTTGGTTGGCTACGTCAGGAAAGGCTCAATGCGTGTCTATACACATCCTTGGCGACTGGGATACGACGCCGCGAGCTGAAGAACTCCATCCTTTACCCACGATAACTTGGTTCAATCACCCGGGTTGCCATCTTCGTGATGGAAGATGGCGCGGAACTGCGTTTGCATTCGAAGATGCCAAATGGAGTTAGCTGATGGATTCCTGTTTCGTCTTTAACCTGTTACTGGAATCGTGGTGCTTGATTGCCCTGGCTCCCTCCCGCAACATTTCTTAGGGAAAATTTCCTGGTGCTATTTTGCGCGCGGGTTAGTTAGCTTTACCGCACAAACTTTGTACTCGGGTATCTTCGCAACTGGATCGAGCGTGTGGTCTTGTGTAAGCACGTTCGCAGGGGCTTCGCGCCAATGGAACGCTAGAAATACTGTCCCGACCGCCACTCGATCCGAGATCTTTGTCCTTGTGCGAACCTGACCCCGCCGGCTTTCGATCACCACAGCATACCCATCCTGCAATCCGAGGTTGGCAGCGTCCTCCGCATTGATCTCGACATAGCCTCGAGGCTCTCGCCAGTGCAGCGCTTTACTTCGGCGGGTCATGGTACCGGAGTGGTAATGGTAGAGGACTCGCCCAGTTGTGAGAATGAGCGGGAAATCCTCATCGATTTTTTCTGCCGGATCACGTGCTTCGAGAGGCGTAAAATTACCTCGACCGCGTGCGAATCCTCCCACATGAAGGATCGACGTGCCCGTGTGACTCTCTTCGGGGCAAGGCCACTGCAGACCTTCTTCGGCAAGACGCGCATGACTCATGCCGGCGTATATGGGGGTCGCGGAAGCCAATTCATTGAAAAGGGTTTCTGTAGAATCGTACTCCCAGTAATTTGGTCTTCTATCCACCCCCATTTTTTCATCAAATCTTTTCGCGATTTCGCTGATGATGCGCCAGTCGGGGAGGGCTTCCCCGGGAGGTGCCAGCACAGGGTGGAGCAACTGAACTCGGCGCTCGCTATTGGTAAAGCTTCCATCCTTCTCCAGGGATGATGCGGCGGGGAGAACAACATGGGCGAGCAGTGCTGTTTCGCTGGGGAAGATGTCCTGGACAACCATAAAATCCAAATTTCGAAAAGCTTCTTCTACGTGGTTCGTGTTGGGGTCAGACATCATCGGGTTTTCGCCCATGACGTAAATGGCGCGTACGTCCCCGGCGGTCGCTGCATGCGTTGCTTCCACGATCGTGAGACCAACCTCGGCGGGTAGCTTGTCTACTTCCCAAACCTCCGCAATCTTCTGACGTACGGAGGCATCGGTGACGAGTTGGTATCCGGGGAGGACGTTTACCAGGCACCCCACATCGCAAGCGCCCTGGACGTTGGCTTGTCCGCGGAGAGGGTTGACACCGGTGGAGGGTTTTCCGATTTGGCCGCAGAGCAAGCTTAGATTTGCCAGAGCAAGCACGTTGTCGGTTCCATGGCTGTGCTGGGTGATCCCCATGGCATAGAGAATTGTGCTGTGACCCCTTTGACCAACGAAGCTGGATTCGCTGTGTTTCCGTTCACCGAGCGCATACATGCGCGCTGCCTCGATAATCTTCTCGGCAGGAACACTTGTAGCGAGAGCAGCTCGTTCAGGTGTGTAATTGGCGAGCGAGTCGGCCAACGCGCTAAACCCTTCTGTGCGCTCCTCGATGAATGGCTGATCGAGCCAACCCTCCTGAATGATGGTGTGCATCATGGCGAGGTAGATATGGATATCCGTACCAGGTTGCGGTTGCAGGAAAAGGGTTGCATGCTCGACGAGCGGCACGCGTCGTGGATCGATAATGATCACGTGCGCACCTTTTCTGGCTGCCCTGACGACTTCGTAGCTGATGACGGGATGAGATTCTGCCGTATTCGATCCGGTGATAAAGATGCAATCCGCATCTCGGATTTCACTTATGGAGTTGGTCATTGCTCCGCTGCCGAAGGCCTGCACGAGGCCCGCTACTGTGCTGCTGTGTCAAAGCCTGGCACAGTGGTCGACGTTGTTTGTTCCTATTCCGGCTCTGAAGAATTTCTGGAAGAGGTAGTTTTCCTCATTCGTACATCGAGCGGATGCCAGACCCATGATCGCATCAGGTCCATGTTTCTCTAAGACCTCGGCGAGACGAGTACACACGATGTCGATGGCGGTTTCCCATGGCACGGGCACAAAGTAGTCCTCAACTTTAGGGCGTCGGACGGCAAGAGGAGACATTGTGGGCGCTTCCCAGGGTTCATCGGTAATACCGAGTTCATGGGCAAGATCGCGCCTTATTAAGGGCTGGGTGAGTCGATCCTCATGGCGGACGAAATCCCAACCATACCTGCCCTTTGTACAAAGGAAGTCGCCATTTACGGAGGGAGCGCCTGCTGACCGGGCGTAGAGGATCTCACCATCCTTTAGTGCATATTCGATCTGACAGCCTACACCACAATAGCCGCAGACGGTACTGATACGTTCCAGCTCCCATTCACGACCGCGACTGATCCGTGAAACAGGCATCAAAGCGGCTGTTGGACAGACCTGGACACAATTTCCACAAAACACACATGAGGAATCGATCATAGGGCCATCGAAGGGCGTAGCTATGCTCGTTTCAAATCCACGTTTTGCAAAGTCGATCGCATGGACACCAACGATCTCATCACAGACACGGACACATCGTCCGCAGAGGATGCAGTACTTGTGGTCACGAAGGAAGAATGGATTGTCGTCTTGCAGGAGAGAACGCGAGATGATCTCGATGAAGCTAGTCTCTGTTACGCCGTATTCGTAGGCATACTTCTGGAGCAGACACGCACCGGCCTTATCGCAGGTCACACAGTCGAGCGGGTGATCTGAGACAAACAAATCGATGATGTCCTTGCGTATTTCTGTGAGCCGCTCGCTCTTGGTGTTCGCTACCATACCTTCTTGACACTCAAGACCACAGCTCACGGTAGGTTGTTCCATGCCTTCGACCTCAACGACGCACATCCGACACCCCCCGGACACGCTAAGTTCAGGATGGAAACAGAGACGTGGTATATCGATCTCATGGGAGAGCGCTGCATCGAGCAGCGAGGTGCCGGAAGGAACCCGGACCGTTTTCCCATCGATGGTGAGTGTTAACATGCCGACCTCCATGTCATCCATCTGGACCTCCAGAAGCGATTTCTGTGGGCACCAGGTCTTCATATTCCTCTCGGAAGAAACGCAATGTACTCAACACCGGATTGGGTGCGCTTTGGCCAAGGCCGCAAAGACTTGTGTTTTTCACCATGTAACATAATCTTTCCAGCTTGTCGATGTCTTCCATTTCTCCATGCCCGGCGATCAGCTTATCGAGCAGGGCGCGGATTTGTACGGTGCCGACACGACAGGGGACACATTTCCCACAGCTTTCATCGACGCAAAAGTCCATGAAGAAGCGAGCGAACTCCGGCATACTTGTGGTGTCATCAATGATTACCAGACCTCCAGATCCCATGATTGAACCAAGCGTCTGCAGGTTTTCGTAGTCAACGGGTGTGTCAAGATGCTCTGCGGGGATACAGCCACCGCTGGGCCCCCCGGTCTGGGCAGCCTTGAATTCCGCTTTACCAGGGATGCCCCCGCCAATTTCATACACGATTTCTCGTAATGTGATGCCCATAGGAACTTCTATCAAACCAGTATTCGTTAGCTGACCAGTAAGGGCAAAGACCTTTGTTCCCTTACTTTCTTCCGTGCCGATACTGGCATACCATCCCGCCCCATTCTGAATAATTGAGGGGACGTTGGCCAAAGTCTCGACATTGTTAATCACTGTTGGCTTTCCCCACAAACCTGATGTGGATGGATACGGCGGGCGCATACGAGGCATCCCGCGCATTCCTTCGATAGATTGGATGAGAGCAGTTTCCTCACCGCAAACAAACGCACCCGCGCCTATTCTGATTTCTGAGTTGAAGGCGAAGTCTGTGCCCATGACCGACTTCCCGATGATCCCTTTCCTTCGCGCATCACGGATAGCCTTCCTGATGCGATCGATGGCAATTGGATATTCGCCGCGAATGTACAGGAACCCCGACGAAGCTCCTATGGCATAACCCGCAATCATCATGCCCTCGAGAACACTGTGTGGATTGAACTCCATGATTGTTCGATCCATATATGCGCCAGGATCACCCTCATCACAGTTAACGATGACGTATTTGTTATCAGTCTTGGACTCTCGTGCGAAATTCCATTTTTGACCTGTTGGAAAGCCCGCACCACCACGTCCCCTCAAGCCACTCTGAAGGATCTCGTCACAAACCTGTTCGGGTTCCATAGTCTGGAGGACTTTATAAAGTGCTGCGTACCCGTCGTGGGCGAGGTAGTCAGGGAGGCTTTCTGGGTTGAGTTGCCCGGTTTTGCTGAGCACAATACGAGTCTGCTTGCTGAAGAAAGGAAGGTCGGGGTTAATGATACGATGTACGAGTCCCCTCTTTCTTCGTGCGGCCTTGATTTTGTTTCTGAGTTGTTCTATATCTTTGTCATCCGGCTTTGGTTCGAGCTCTGTCATGTGACTGTTGCTGGGGAGATGTTTTGCGAGTATCTGTAGTGCCAATTCGCTGTCGATGTGACCGTATACGGCATCAGATTGATCTTTTGTCTCCACACGCACGAGGGGGCCTCGACTGCATAATCCCATACAGCCGATTTGCACTATTTCAACGACATTTTCTTTTGTGTAATTCTGGACTCTTAGCCCTTGCTCGAGCACTTTTAATGTCTCGCCTGAGCCTGAAGCGAGGCAAGCTGTGCTGGTGCAACAAAATATTCGACATTCGACTTCAGCCTGTCGGGCAAGTTCTATTTCGCCAAGTGCCTTGAGCTTTTCTTCCATCTAACCCGCCCCCACTTCCGTAAGTTCCTTAGAATGCTCCTCGAGTATCCGCTTCACGGTCGCAGTAATTAATTTCGGGGTTTCCTTTCCGTATACCTTGCCATCCAGGACGACGACTGGTGCGATGCCACAACTTCCTAAGCAACGTGTAGTTGTTAAACTGAACATCCCATCCGCCGTAGTGCTCCCAACTTCTATATCAAATTGATGGGAGAGGGAATCTACCAGATCCATTGCACCCTTGACGTAGCAAGCTGTTCCGGTACAGATGATGCAGTTATGTTCGCCGAGCGGCTCGAATGTGAACAAGTGGTAGAAAGTTGCCACACTGTAAACCTGGCTCATGGGTACGTTCAAGTGGTTTGAAATGTAAATCAATAAGTCGTCCGAGAGGTACCCAAACGTCTCCTGTGCGATATGGAGAACTTCAAGCAGTGCATCCTTCTCGTACTTAAAGCGCTTCATGGTTCGTTCGACTGTGTTGTAACGTTCGTCACCGCTTGGATGACTGTGGTTAGGTCCCCCGCTTGGCTTGTTATCAGGTTCACTCATTTGGATAACCCTCCCATGCACATGGGGTGATTCGGTACACGCTCTACCTCACTAAGGTCCGTCGTTGAGCCCTCGACGGAGCCTCCTCATGACCACGGCACTTGGACTCCACGAGGTTTCCTACATGGACCTCGTGGGGTGAAGACTTCCATAAATTATAGATATGTCAGGCGTGCTTCCATAGTGAAGGAAGTCATGGTTCGTAATTTGAATAGTCCTTATATTTTACCGTTCTTCGGGGCGCCAAGTGAAAGATACCCAACGATCATTGGGAATCAATTGTGCAGGGAATAGCACCAGAAGTTGATCAAATTAGTCAAATCGGGAAAATTCTTTAAGGTTACCCTCAACCATGGGTGAAACGCTTCATCGTACGGTTCATTTGTTTACCACCCTCGAAAGGCAAGATGCTTGGTGAGAATAATCGACATCTTGGCATAGACTTGATGAATCACGAATGTTCGAATGAAGTCCAGCCCTCAGATCTGCAAGTTCCAGGCTTCTAGAATCTGGACCATGTCTTTAGCGGTAAGGTCTAGTCCAAGCGGAGTAATGGACACATATCCTTCAGATAGGGCGCCGATGTCTGTCCCCGGCTCCGGAACCCCGGTAGGCGCATCTCCACCGATCCAATAATATTTTTGTCCTCTTGGATCTTCCCGTTCGACGAGTTCGTCCCGGTATATGCGCGTTCCCTGTCGGGTGATTCTTACGCCATTGATCGCAGTCCGCAGCTTATTCGGGATGTTTATATTCAGGAAAACTCCACTCGGGAAATGATGGTCTGTGATCATATGGACAAGATCGCTTGTGATTTCTGCTGCAGCATCAAAAGCGATATCCCCTCCATGTTCACGATCGGAATCGATGGAAGTGGCTATTCCGGGCAAGCCAAATATAGCGGCTTCCATCGCGGACGTCACAGTCCCACTGTAGGTGACATCGTGGCCAACGTTTGCGAAAGGATTGATTCCTGATACCACGATGTCAATTGGGTCTTGGATCAGACCTAGCAAAGCCAATGCAACGCAATCCGATGGGGCGCCGTCTGTGGTGAGCGCGGGTGTTCCGTCTTCCAGGTTTGTTTCCCAGACGCGCAGCGGTTTGTGAAGCGTCTTAACATGCCCGGATGCAGACCAATTCCGATCCGGAGCGAATATGGTCACTTGGCCAAGTTTGGTAAGCGCCTGGGCGAGCGCGAGCAGACCGGGGTGTGTGATGCCGTCGTCATTGGTGACTAAAATGTGCATAAATTGTCCTCCAAGGCATGAATTCTACACCAATGTTTCCGTAGAGCTTACATGAAGGGCGCTCTTATCAGAGGAGTCATTTTTAATTGGATGGTGCCAGGCGAAGTTCAACGTCGAACGGACCAGCCGAAGATGGGGGATCAGGGAGTAAGAATGCTGGGCGGGTTCGCACTGCCCTTTCTGATTTCTCGCTTCTCAAACCCTTTTCCCTCATTTCTGTCATGAGGCAATTCGCATCGTTGACCGATAAGGACCGCCGTGATAAGATGACCATGCTGCGGTCAATCATTTTATTTTTTATACCCGCATGCCCGGTTTCATTATTATCTTCATTCATCCACATCTGAATATCCCATGGTCTGACTTTTGGTACGAAAAGAAAACACAAGAATCGGACACCTATGGGGAAGTGGGTCTCAATTATTTGAAGGTGAGCACCGGAACCGGGTGGTCATCTTGTTTTTTTAAAGAGGAACGCAATATGAGTGTGGAATTTATTGTTCGGATCGTAGGAATGATCGTCCTGTTTGCTGGGGGCTACTACATCGGTTCGTTATTAGGAGAATCACTGGGCGATCAACCACTCTTATGGGCTTTAGTGTTTGCATTCGTCGGAGCGCTGATGGGCTTGATCGTCACGCCATTTTTTACTACCCGCCCGATTAGAAGAATTCGATCACAAATCGCCCAACTTTCTGCCCGGACGATGATCGCTGGGTCAGTGGGGTTAATAGTGGGCTTGCTTATAGCCGTGCTCGTGGCGCTGCCGCTTTCCCTGCTTCCAGAGCCATTCAGTCAACTTCTTCCCTTCGCAGCCGCGCTCCTGTTTGGTTATTTTGGCCTGACCATTTTCGTCATGCGTCAAAATGACATCAGTAATCTATTCGGAGCCAGATTTTCTGGGGGTAGCAAGGAACTGTCGGAGGACCAGGGTGGGGATCGGAGCGTGCTGCTCGATACCAGTGTAATTATCGACGGGAGAGTGGCAGACATCGCCCGCACTGGATTTATAAGCGGATCGATGTTGGTTCCTTCATTCGTGTTGAACGAATTACAACACATCGCCGATTCGTCTGATGGACTGAGAAGACAACGCGGCAGGCGTGGTTTGGATATTCTCAATCGTCTCCAAAAAGACTCGTCTATTTCATTTAGAATTACCGACCTTGATGTGGAGGGCGTGAAGGAAGTTGATGACAAACTGGTGATACTTGCCAAGCAGCTGCATGGAAGAATTCTCACGAATGACTACAACCTGAATCGTGTGGCGGAACTTCAGGGCGTTGAGGTCTTGAACATCAACGAATTGGCAAACGCCGTCAAGGCAGTATTCCTCCCGGGCGAAACGATCGAGGTCCATGTAATTCAGGAAGGCAAGGAATATAAACAGGGTGTGGGCTATCTCGATGATGGCACGATGGTAGTCGTAGAAGACGGAAAAAATCATCTCGATTCGGTCTTGAATGTGACCGTTACAAAAGTGCTCCAGACCGCCGCGGGTCGAATGATCTTCGCTCGACCAGACACGAATTCTGAGCGCGAAGAAAGCGCGGACTAAGCCCCGATGACAGTAATGATTTACAACACGATGACGAGGTCTAAGGAACCATTTGAACCGCTTGAAGCTGATATGGTGAAGATGTACGTCTGCGGACCAACTGTCTATGACAACGCTCATGTTGGGCATGCCATGTCGTCGATCATTTTTGATGTCATTCGTCGCTACCTCGAATATCGCGGCTATAAAGTCAGGCACGTGATGAATTACACGGACGTCGATGATAAAGTCATCATCAGGGCCAATGAGTTAGGTGAGGATCCTTTGGAGCTGGCGGGAAAATATATCCGCCAGTACGACGCACATTTGAAAGCTCTGAATGTCCTTCCTGCACAAGCTTATCCACGTGTCTCACAAGAGATCGATCAGATCATTGAGATGGTGAAAGGCCTCATCGAACGTGGTTTTGCCTATGAAGTTGACGGAGATGTTTTCTTTCGAGTTTCTAGCGACGAAGATTATGGACGTCTCTCACATCGCAAACTAGAGGACCTGCAAGCGGGGGCTCGCTTAAGGGTCGATGAACGGAAGGAAGATCCGGCTGATTTTGCACTCTGGAAATCCGCAAAACCTGGTGAGCCCGCCTGGGAAAGTCCTTGGGGTAAAGGGCGACCGGGTTGGCATATCGAATGCTCTGCGATGAGTCTTCATCATCTTGGGGAACAGATCGATATCCACGGAGGCGGGAACGATCTTATCTTTCCGCATCACGAAAATGAAATTGCGCAGTCTGAAAGCTTCACTCAAAAGCCGTTTGCGAAGTACTGGGTACACAATGGCATGATGCAGCTCACCGGTGAAGCGATGTCGAAATCCACCGGAAACGTGTTCAATGTAAACGATTTTTTAGAATCGTATGAAGGTGACGTGCTCCGGGTTTTAGTTTTGAACGCCAGCTATCGAAGTCCGCTCACGTTCAATGAAGAGGTAGTCGAGCAAGCCGTACGGGCTTTAGATCGAATCAAGGGTGGTTTGCGACCCGCAGCGCCTCTTACCAAGATTCCCTCCGAAATAGAAACGACATTGACGGAAGCGACGGACGAAGCCCGGCGCGGTTTCGAAACGTCGATGGATGATGACTTCAACACCGCCGGAGCCTTAGGGCATATATTTGATTTGGTCAGAGAGATCAACCAGGCCAGGACAGCAGGACTTGAGGCGGAACCGCTTGGGAAAGCTCAAGAAACGCTGCGAGTCCTTACGGGTGTGCTGGGATTTAAGCTGAGTGTGGAGAAGATCCGCGGAAAAGAAGCCACACCCTATATTGAGCTCCTGGTCGAAGTTCGTCAGGAGCTGCGTCAAGCGAAGCAATGGGAGCTTTCTGACCTCGTACGTGATAGATTGGCAGATCTGGGCATCCAGGTCGAAGATGGCAAGGAAGGCCCCACCTGGCATACAATATAAATGGGGGCAAACAATCTTCTTTGGCTTTCCCTGCACATATATTGTTCCCGCACTGAGATCCAGGAATGACCGCAGGTAAACGAGAACGAATATACGGACGGAATGCTCTCCTCGAAGTTCTCCGCGCAGATCGACGACCCGTCTATCACATTAGAATTGCAGAAGGGGCTTCAATTCAAGGCCGCCTTCTTCTCATCATAGAGATGGCGGATGAAACCGGTATCCCGGTGGAGCGCGTACCAAGGAAAATCCTCGATGACGAGTACACACATCATCAGGGAGTGGCAGCCAGTGTGGGCGCATATCCCTATGAAGATTTGCAGGTCATCTTGGCGCACTCGAAAGAGAACGCAGCTGCGCCCCGCGTGCTGCTCCTGGACAGGATTCAGGACCCCCAGAACCTGGGTGCTTTGCTGCGATCGGCCGAAGTATTCGGTTTGCGAGGCGTTGTGCTCCCGCTCCGGCGCGCGGTAGGTGTGACTCAAGTTGTCCTTCGTGCCTCAGCCGGCGCCAGTGAACATCTGTATATTGCGAGACAGAATATTGCACAGGCAATCCGTGTATTAAAAAAAGAAGGATTCTGGATCGCAGGTCTGGAGAATGATCCCGCGGCTGTCCCGCTCGGTGAATTTCATTCTGATGGCCCCCTGGCTCTGGTGGTGGGAAATGAAGGAGATGGATTGGGACGGTTGGTGCGCGATTCCTGCGACTATTTAATCAAGATTCCCATCGTAGGAAGAGTTGAATCTCTGAATGCCTCCGTGGCCGGATCCATCGCAATGTTCTCACTAAGTCGACGCTCATGAAGAAGACACTGACAAGTCGTTGGGGGGGGAGCTTCACCGGCCTAATTTTTATTGACGGTACATATGAATCTTGGTAGACTCGGCAGGCAAAGTCGGCATGGGAGTCTGGTATAATAAAATGGCGCCGAGCAGGTGAGGCGCGTTTTCTTGTCATGCCGACGTAGCTCAACGGCAGAGCAACCGCTTTGTAAGCGGTAGGTTATGGGTTCGATTCCCATCGTCGGCTTGCTCTTCCATGGGGTAACTTGTACGGTCTTATCGAGGGCGGTTACCCAAGTGGCCAACGGGGGCTGACTGTAAATCAGCTGGCATAAGCCTACGGCGGTTCGAATCCGTCACCGCCCACTGATAGCCATGCAGATTGCTTGTCTAGCTGTCGGGAAGTTTAGCGGCGTAGGCCCTCATAGCTCAGACGGTAGAGCACGTTCTTGGTAAGAACGGGGTCAGGGGTTCAATTCCCCTTGAGGGCTCTAATAGAATATGTCAACCGGCATAATAAAGTAAGGAGTAGCGGAGATGACGAAAGCAAAATTTGAGCGGACCAAGCCGCACATGAACGTAGGGACGATGGGCCACATCGACCACGGGAAGACGACGCTGACGGCAGCGATGACGAAGTACTCGTCGTTTTTGGGGTTT
>SDBS01000827.1_pt1 | contig 31125 bp, 62 predicted proteins | sample 2277091 | NCBI WGS metagenome assembly SDBS01 (sample SAMN10404972, study PRJNA504765) | marine sediment metagenome | isolation source: marine sediment core GS10_PC15, 163 cmbsf | place: Arctic Ocean: Southern Knipovich Ridge | collected 2010 | reverse complement strand
CGGGGCCTGTACTCAACCAATCCCTTTTGATTTGCCCATGCCTATCTTTTTTCTCATCCCTGACCATATTACAGAGTTGGTCTATAAATTTATTGACTATCGGACTCATCTGAGGCAAAAGATTCTGTCCTTTTATCCAGCTATCTGCGACCCGATCTAGCACTTGTGTCCTATTTAGTATTACAGAACCCTCCTCACTTCCTTCTTTCCCTATTTGTTCAAAATTCCCATAATAAATCCATCTGACCCGACCAGGAAATTTCTTGGCTAGTCCTCTGACAAAATCTTTGTTTGGAAGAGCGTCGGCAAAACAAATTCTAACATTGAAGGTGTTCATCAATTGCCCAATTCGTTTTAGATCTCCCGTCTCCTCAAGATAAACAATTCTCCTGAAACCATCAGACTCTGTTCTGGAAATGCAGATATTTTTGGTATCCGAATTGTCCACCCCCATATAATAGCTTTCTCCACCTCCCAGCATTGAGACATTTCGTACACATTTTAACAGGACTTCCTTGGTCAATATTCCTGTCCCCTCAGCCAGAGCCAATCCCAAAGTGAAGTTCCAGAAAGTCTTCTTGAACGAAGTATTCTTATGCTTGTCCTTTATCTCATTTGCTGAGACCCAGGGGGCTATCAGTTGAGAGATATGGTAGCCATGAATCGGCTCACCCTCATGCCTAGCATTCCACTCCCCATTCTTCCTATCCAATTCCTTTCCGCACTTCCTGCAGGCAAAATAATATTCAGTCCTGCGAGACTCAGGATAAACCTGCTTGTACGTCCCGTCCTCATTCCTGATACGGCTGCTGATCCTCGGCCTCCTCTGAATCCTCTTCTTTATGCTGTCCGGCCACCTAATCTCATTCCAGCAGAGGGGTTTGTGATGCCTGCACGGAACCAGCCACACACATTGATTTGATTTTTCAAAAAGGGCGTCTATCCCAAACTTCGGGTAGGTGGGTGTGGACAAGAACCATTTCCATTTATAGTCACTGGCAGCCAGCCTTTCCTCATACACCTCCAGGACATCGGGCATACAGCGGTCCAGCTCATCAATGGAAAGAAGGTCTCCCGGGATAGACAAGGCGGCCCGCTCAATCCAGGAGCCCTGAAAATAGATCCTGCTATCAGCTATCTCCTTCATCTCCGTAGAATTAAGGCCAACAAGATACTTGTTCAAAAGGGGATTGCGCCCAACAAACGCATCGAAACGCCCCTGGCAGAACTTGCGGACATCAGTTGCAGTGGGGAAGACAGAGATAATGTCAACCTGGTTTCTCTGGGCAAAGAAAAAAGACTTGAGGAGTACCATAGTCGTCACTCCGACCTGCGCTCCTTTCTTGTAAACCTGTACCTCTGTCTCATCTTCATAAGGCTTTTTCAGGAAGCAATGGTTGTCAAGCTCTATCGGCTGGCGTTTCTCATTGACCACATTCTTCAGCCAGACAAAAATATCACTCGACCTCTCGGCCTCACTGATGCTGGAAAGGAGTGAGGCTCCGATTGATTCAAGGACGGATTTTGGATTTATGGTTTTCATATAATCTGCTCTCTTCCTCTGAGGAGAAGACAGGAAGCAATTGTTTTCTAGGTATCAACCCCATAGCCATTCCTACCTTCTCAAGTGATTATACTCTCTTTTCCTCAATTCAAAAGGGTTTACCAAGTGACCCTTCTTACAAACAAAAAAAAGAGGGGAGGACAGGACGAGGTTTTAACACCTCATCTCATCCTCCCCAAGAGGAGAAGAACAGCAGGGCTTACTTTGATGCCTGCTGGATATTACGGACTTATTTTGGAACTTTTCTACTTATTTTATCCTCCTTCCCCTTTATAATTCGCTTTGCACTTTCAGGCCAATATGTTCCAGAATCCCAACCTGGAGTATCACTCTCCCTCTTGAAGCAATCAATAATATCTCCATCCATATCCAGCTGAGGAGCAGCCCAAGTTGATGCCAGAAATACACAAGCATCCTCCTCTGGCACAATCTTTCCATCTCGGTAAATTTCACCCCCAGTATTTTCCCAATCACCTTCAAGACCTGCTGATGCCTCATGAGGCTGTTTTTCTTTGATTAGCCTCGCAGCCTTATCCCAATCAAAAACCATGCTCTCCTCACCTCTACTAGCTTGTCCCATCGCAAAAGCTGACATTGTATCCATTTACTCCTCCTCCTTTTTATTACCATTGTCCCCAATCGGCTTTCAATCCTAATTTCTTATCAACTATCACCAGAACCTTCTCGGTTAAATCTCGCAGCTCATCCACATCTTTCAAGGAATATATTCTATTCCTCATCAAGCCATCACCATGTCCCATATTCAGTCCCTTTTCCTTCAATCGTTTAATGATTTTTCGGACCTCTTTCCAATTATTTCCCTTTGGCGTTTCAATTTCGTACAGATGGTCTGATGCTCCATTAGCCCAGAGAGTAACATCACTAGATATTGTTGTCTCGATATTCCCATGGATGGGAACCATTTTGTCCATCCAGAAATCAAACCCTTTATTTAAGTCTTGGCCATAGTTAAGATTGTCTGGAGGATTTTCTGACCTTATCTTTTCTTGTTCTTCTTTTGATTTTTCTGTACACTTTTTATAGAAATAGATTTTCCTGAGCTCCTCGTTTGTAAAATGCTGATAGAACTTTGCCAAGCACACCACCAAACCTTTCCCAAATTCACTTTGTTTAGACATTGTTTCTTCCCCTCCTTTCACTCTTTATAAAATCCTCCCAACATCTTCCTCTTCCTCTGAAGGAAATCCTGATGGGGCTTCTTCTTCAGAAGAGGCTCAGTCATGGAATCAAAACTCTGAATCGTAGCCCCCTCTGTCCGGGCTTTCTCCTTTTCTGTGTGGAAGGCTGCCAATGCTTTGAGACCTTCCTTATATATGGTCCGACTCTCCACTACAGTCTCCTCAAAAATTTCCTTACTCACAGTTCGTTCTATCACCACCTTTCTGTGTAGTTTCCTGAGTTCAGAACCATCTCTCCTTACGACTCGCTCTTCTCCTTCAGAAGAAGTTGCAACGAATCCATCCATTGGTTAACTCCTCTCAATTCTACCTCTTCTTGTTTTTTCGCACAATTCCTACTTTGATAGGGAAATATCCTTGAAAAGGTTTAATCAGTTTTGTATGTTTTCTCAAATTTTCTTCTGCTGGGAGAAGTTGCAAATTTTTCAGTGCCCAGCATCTCTGGAAGTTAATATCTTCTAGACTAGTAATATTGAAAACTGATATAGGAAATTTATGGTCAATATGAAGGCTACCCTCCAGATAATCTTGCCAAGAATAGCCATCAGGTATAGTTTTTTTGAGATGTTTTTTGAGTTGCTCAGATGTATATCCTACTAAAGCTTCCCAATGATGACCTTGTTTACCAGAACCATTATGGAGAGAGGCATGTATCATACTAGTCATCCGACGATTCAAATTATACCCAACATTTGTTCGATACCTAACACTTTCCTGCTTATTTCTCTCTTCTTTATGGTTTTGACGGTATTGTTTATTATATTCTTTTACCTTTTCTTTATGTTTTTGGTAATATTGTTTATGACATTCATTTATTTTTTCTTTATTTTCTTGACGATATTGTTTACTGCATTCCCTTCTCTTTTCTTTATTCTCCTGACGGTATTGCTGATAATATTCTTTGTGGTCTTGATAATATCGTTTATCGTGTTCTTTCATCTCTTCCTTACGAGTTTGACGATATTGTTTTTGGTATTCCTTTACCCTTTCCTTATTTTCTTGCCTATATCGTTTATTACATTCCTTCATCTCTTCTTTGTGGTCTTGATAATATCGTCTATTGCCCTCCCTTTTCTTTTCTTTATCAATACACTTCATTTCTTAAGACTCTCTTTCTCTTCCCCTTTCTATTTTTCTCACCTGGCCATAACTGTGACAAAGCACAGCCAGCCACTTGCTATCACGTATACCGTCCCTGCTATCAAACCGATTGCCCATTCCCTTATGGTTGACTCTTTTTCCACTCCGTACTCCTCCTCTAATTTTTTCCATAAGTATTCATTATCCATTATTTATTCTCCTCTCTTTAATTTTCTCGGTATATCCCAGTAGGGACTCCTACAACCTGCGCAAGTCCGAACAATTTCCTTTCTCGGATTCCAAGAATATCCACAACGAGTGCAAGTAAGTTGCTTTTTAACCCTTACTTTTACCATTTTTATATTCCTCCATTTGGCTCTAATTTGGTTATCATTCTAAGTATATCATATAGAATTATTTTGTCAAGCTCCTCCTTTCGATTCCTGATAGAATCAAAATCTCCCTATTCCTGCTAGTACCCCACACATCATAATCAGACATACCGCTCCCCAGAATACACCTCGCAAGACATTCCATCTGGAAAACCACAGCTCTCTGTTCTTCTCTCCCCAAACACGTTTAGTTCGTAAATATACTTCTCGCTCAGTCATCTTCTTCTCCTTTATTTAATAAATCTAAAATCAATGAACTACCTTTCCACTCCTTAGCAATAAGCTCTCTTACCTTTCCCTCAGTCTTCTTCTCATGATGGGCAACTGCACACTCAAATGGCCTCACAGAATAGATAGAACATCTACTATCTTTCAGAAAGACACAGCGAGCATGGGAAAAAGCATAGCCCCAGGAAGCTCACCTACCAGCTCGGTCGCAATCCCTCCCCATCTCCTCCTCCTTTTCTTCTCCCTTCACTCCTCATAATCCCCCAGTACCTCCACCTCTTTGCATCTAACCTTAGTTGGATATTGAGGATTCTTTACTGTCCTACAATCCTTTATTTTCACCCTACATTTCTTTATCTTGCCAGAATTGAAAGCTAGAGCCATCGCAGATGTTGGTGACAGATGCAAACCACAGCCGCATTCAGAAGCGAAATTCTCATTCCAATCGGGAGCCTTAACCAACTTACCATTCTCATACTTAATTTTTCCAGTATAAAAATCAGTATCATTCTCCCTTTTAACTGATTTGTAGAGTATTATACTTTCCCTCCCATCTTTCTCTACATTATACTTCTCTATGAATTTCTCGATTGAAAAATTGTCTTCTCGGAAGGTTGCAGTTTCGATAACCTGAACAGTCTTGTCCTTCTGGAACTTCTTAGGAAATTCATAGCCATCCCAACAGATTACTATAGAATTATCTCTAGCTCGTAGTATCTGTCCACTGCGCATATTAACCTGAACATTTTCAGAGACATAGTCTATTCTAGCTGAGCCAGAGACAGAGTCTATTCTAGCTGAATCAGAGACAGAGTCTATTCTAGCTGAGCCAGAGACAGAGTCTATTCTAGCTGAATCAGAGACATAGTCTATTCTAGCTGAGCCAGAGACATAGCCTATTCTAGCTGAGCCAGAGACATAGCCTATTCTAGCTGAGCCAGAGACATAGCCTATTCTAGCTGAGCCAGAGACAGAGTCTATTCTAGCTGAGCCATAGACAGAGTCTATTCTAGCTGAATCAGAGACATAGTCTATTCTAGCTGAGCCAGAGACATAGTCTATTCTAGCTGAGCCAGAGACAGAGCCTATTCTAGCTGAGCCAGAGACAGAGTCTATTCTCGTATTTCCAACAATCCGAATTTCAGCCTTTCCACTATCAACAATTGAAATCATTCTCGACGGCAAGGCATCCACTTTTATCAAACCATCAAAATCCGCCTTGATTAACTTATTCAGCCCACTCTGCGATCTAACTATTTTTTCTTTCATGTCCTTCTCCTCCTTTTCTTCTTCTGGCTTCTCTCCCAATCCCGGCAGATCTCATCAATCTCAGGGTTATGCCTTCTCAGAATCGGGAGGAGTCTTTTGCTTTTATCTTTTTGTTGGGACATTCTTCTTCTCCAAAAATTCTAGGCTCTCCAAACTCTTCCACCAACTCATTATATTCCTTTTCTACTTTTTCCAGTTCTTTGTCTATTCCCATTCGCTCTGCTCTCTTTACTGCTATAGCTATTCCTATCTCTGTACCCTTCTCCATCAAACTGTACCATTTCTGGCAAAGTTCAGTTTTCCTCTTGCCAAGCTCTTGCGATATAATTTTGTTTTTAGGCATTTTGTACTCCTCTTCTCGGTCTCCTCTTTATAACTTTCCGATGATGAATCTCCCTGAGATCCTGAGTATAGAACCAGTGGTCGTGATAGTAGTAGCTCATATCTCTTCTCTTACAGGGAAATCTCACCAGACCTTTGTCGTCATCCACCTCAATAACCTGACCTTCCCGTCTGGGATGAAAGACAAGTTTTGCATATTTACCTGTCATTCTTTCAACCTTCACACTAGCTCCTGCTACCATCTTCTCCTCCTTTCTACCTAATTAAACGCTTTCCTGGAAATATCTGTCACAGAGTTCTGATAAACTCCCTCCAGCCAAGTCTCATCAAGGCTATTCCTTCACCCAACCTAATCTCTTCACAGTATTCCCCATAAACACAATCCAGCATAGAACTCCAACCAAGACTCTTACTCTTAAAATTCAGATTTGCCTTTTCGTGTCTCCGACAAGCTCTCTTTATCAACTCATGCCTGACGGGCTCAAACTTGACTCCTTTGCTGGCAATCTTCTCTACCTTTTTCTCTTTGTCCATAACCTCATTTATCTCTGCTTCCAACTTTGCTTCCTTCTGCTTCCTACTTTCTGCTAACTTTGCTGCTGTCATTTTCTTCTCCTTTTTACCCTTTACTATTTATAGTATACTCTATTTAAAATAAAAGTCAAGTCCCTTTACTATTTTTTAGTATACTCTTTTTAAAATAAAAGTAAAGCCTCGATTTTTGCTTCTTATATTTTACCACTTTCCTTCTCTCCTTTAATTAAACGCTTTTCTAGAAATTTCTCATTTCTTCCTTTATTCAACTATAAATTTAGCTCTGGGATACTGTTTTGCCCACTTGTGTAAAATATTCAACGCATATCCAGCATTCCCTGATGTAGCCTTCCAATAGTCATTATCTCTATTTATCCCCAGCTTATCAATTGCCTTCTTCAATCTATCACAGCATTCATACGCTGTGCGGTCATTCAGCCATCTCAGTCCTTCCTTCTTGTCCAGAGCATCATAATAGAATTGACTATAATTATATGTTATATTTAGTTCTGCCTCATCTGTACCACCAATGGCATAAGTACCTCCATCAGTGTGGCAATCTACCTCAACAGGCTTTTTCTTCCCTAAGCATACATCCCAACTCATTTTATTCTCCTTTCACTTCCTTATGCTCTCCCAGATCTTAATCAGCACCACCAGGTTCAGGCTCTCCAGACACTTGTAGATTCCTGGAGAGTTGGGCAAGTTTGGGCATTTGGAGATTACCTTTTTCTGCAGTTCCTGAGAGATCCAGCGGACTAAGTCGTCTTTGCGGTAGCCGGTGCTTTTGCCTCTCAGCTCTTTGATGGACATTTTATTCTCCTTCCCTTGAACATACAGCATAGCTAAGACACTGTTATGATTAGCATTATAAATAGAAGTATCATTTCATCTCCTTTCCTAACTCTATTATAGCTTTCATAACTGCCTCTTGTCGGGATTTGCCACCCCTACGAAACGAGATTATTTCGTTATCTGTTTCATCGGTTATACTTAGAGCAACAAAACCATGCCTATGTGGGGATAAAATCATAGTTATCCCATACCCCGCCTTCTCCAATATGCCCTCAATTGTTTCCCAGTCGAGGATGGGGATGCATTCCTTAAATACCTCGTCAAACATGTTCCCAAGTCGGTCTATCCATTCATAATGAATAAGAGAAATTTTTCCCTTATAAATAATCCACTCCCCTACCTGTGGCTGCCGCTTCCATTTGATTTTATGTGTACCGTTGCAGGTATTGCATCGCTGAGGTTCAAACCCAGGCAAGCCTGCCAAACAATCAGGACACTCCACCTCCAACCTCTCCAGCACCTTGTTGACTTCCTCTGGATTATGCTTACTAGCTTCTAGTGCTTCTTCATAATGCATGATCACTCCTCCTTAAATAGATAAACGCTTTTTCAAGCAGAAAATCAGGAAAAATATTTTTTTAGTTTCTGGGGAAGGGATGTCTAGAGGTTTTGGATTCTTTTAAAAGACGCCTTCTACCTCCACTGTTAAGTTTCTTAATCGCAAACCAAAGGTTCTCTTGTTCTTGTTTTTCTATATAGGTTCTACGTTTCTGACCGTTTCTATTATATTTAGGAAATGATAAAACTATATTAGCTTGTTTCTTTTTTACTATTAGGTAAGGAATTATATCATTCAATAAGGATTTCATTTCATTCCCCGTTACTTTCCAATGATAGATTGTAGCCCAATTCTGATTATGTCTTTTCAATGTAGCAATCCACCCACCATAGCAATCAACACAAAAAGATATTAATTCCTTATTGATATTACCAACAATAACCTGAGGTTCATAATACCAATTATTAGTCTTGAGTCTCCTAATCTTACGTCTAGTTATAGTAATACAACCCTCACCATCTACTATACCTGCCATATAAGCTATTACCATCTCTTTTTTCATACTCTATATATAGCAAATTCTTCTTTAATTGTCAAGTTATTATGTGAAGCAAATTTTCTAGTGAAATTTGATATTTAGATTTTGAGAGCAGCATCCTCTGAAATTAAGTTGCCCATAATTTTTTTTAGCTTTTTCTTTCAATTCCTACCCAACCTACCTAAAATCATCCAAACTTGGTCTAACATTGTGACAGACTTGTCCTAATGTTGTTTTGCTCAATGGTAGTGTGGGTTTACAGCCTTTCTTTTACTTTTTTTTCTCGGTCTTACCCTCTATCAGGTTCTGATAAATAGTATTATGTAACCCACTACCCAGTCTCCCTTATCCTCCCTATTCCCTATCAGTCCTGCCTTTCCAGCCTTTCCTATTATATTAAGGTTGATTATGGTTGGTCTGGTGGGTTATTAAGATCCGAGGGTATAGTCTAATGAGAATTACTGAAAAGAAAAAGTCCTCTGTCTGAGGTTGAGAGGATACCCCCTCTCCCCTACTGACCCTTTATCCTAAAACTACCTTAACTATTGAACCTTTCCCTCCCCTACCTTCTTGCTTTTCTCCCCCTTCCCTAATTCCTCTCTTTCTCCTTCCTCATTTATTTGGCCAGGCTATTCTTGATATTCCACCTATTATGTTACTCCCTCAGATACTTATCTAAAGCTAACTTATCTTCTTATCAAGAACTCCCCAAAGCCATTATTTTTGTTTCATCTCACCCAACCAAACACTCCTTTGTCCCGACTACTCTCACCTTCTCACCCGACCCCTTCTCTTTCTTTACTCATTCTTCTTCTCTTCTCAATTCATCATCTTTTCACAATTCTCACTCTGTAAACAACTTTGACATTCTTCTACTTCAGAATCATAAAATCTACCAAAACAATCTTCGAGTGGACTAATTTCGGTTTGGCTTATAGAAGTAGTTGGGAGAAAGTCATATGCACTAGGGTCTGATAGCCTCCTGGTCTCCTCCATTCCTAACTCATAGGTTAAACCTGTCCAGACTACATATGAGAGTGATTGCCCTGCTTCTTCTAGCTCTTGCTCCTGGGGTTTCCACCCTACCAACTTCTCTCTGAATACTTTAAGAATCTCTTTTACTGTCAAAGTCTCAAGAAGTTGCTTTAGATGAATTTTCTGTGAAATCAGTAAATCTTCTTCAAACTCTTGTTTCCAAGCCTTTGCAATTCTGCCCACCACCCTCTTCTCAATAGGACTAATTTGTTTCCATTTCTCCTTCTCTTTTGCCTTTATTTGCTTAATTCTCTCCTTATCCTTGAACGGAGCTACCAAAAAATCCATAAAGTCATCCATTCCTTCTGGCAAATCCTTACTTATTACCAATGTCCTTAACCCCGCTTTATTTTTTATTACTATTTCTTTGTCCATTCTTTTACTTACCTCCTTCTTTTCTTTCTCCCAACACTCTTAACTTTAACCCTCTCAGTTTTCTTGCTTTCAGAAAATAATTTCTTATCCCTTTTCAGTTGTCTCTTAAGGATACAGAGATCACAATACCAATCCTTCCCTATCCTAATACCAACATCATCAATGCCACAAAAACCAAATTCCTTTATCTTCGGGTCTGCATCTGTAACCCACTTACCACAATACTTACATAATCCTCCTCGCTTCCCTTGTGTCAATTGAATTCTTCGTTTGTTCTCTCGCTCTCTCCAGTCTTTTAACTTACAATCCTCACTACAATAGTAATATCCCCCCTTTCCTTCCTCATCAGAATATTGTAGCCAACCTGGCTCTCCCCAGTCTGCTCTCTTTCCACAGTTTCCACACTCCCACTTTGAACACTCCTCACAGAAATATTCTTTCCCAATACCCATTCCTCCCTTACGAAAATCAAACATCTTACCACACTTCCTACACTGAACCATCCTTTGCCCTTTAGAATTTATCATCTTTTTCCTCAAACTCTCAGCAGGCTTTTCATCAGTCTCCTTCTTCTTCCCTTGATTAGTAATATCTTCACATTTTCCTGAGAAATCACACTCCTGGCAAAGCTCGTCTTTAGGGTCAAACTTACCAAAACATCTCATAATCTTACTTTCTTTCACATTATCTCTCCTTCCCATTCAATTCTCACTGTCGTATTATTTATTATACCATTTATCATATTACCTATGATGTATTATGTACTCCTCTAATCTCTTCATCATCTCATCATACCCTTCTACCAGCTCATTAGCCTTGTCTCTCAGCTCCATATTATCAGGCCATTTCTTCTTTATCTTATCTATCATAATCACCTATTGTTTCTCTTCACTCTCTTCCTTTTCCCTCATTCCTACCACCATAGCCTACCCATATGGCTGTTTGCCCAGACTCCCCACCCCTTCTTACCCTAACTAAAATCCTAATCGCTCTCTTATTCTGGAATCAATCTTATTTCTATTTCTTAACATAAGTAAAAGGAATTCCTTCCTTGTCTAGAATATCTGTAACATAATTCGGAACACGATATACTCCTCTTGTAGCAGTATATTCAACCGTTCCAGAGGTAACAATAGTTCTTAACCCCCTCTCTGTATATTTCTTATTTGGAAATTTTATTGTCATCATTATCATACCATCCTTTCCTTCTCTTAATAACTCCTTTCTCTTCCTATTATCCACTCCTACGTCTTCCTGACCCACAGCCTCCCAAAACTGTCACAATGTGGACAGGTTGGCAAACTTTTTACTCTCTGGATGTAAAGTTACCATCTTTCATTCTTGAATCAATCTCCCTCCTCCTTTATTTTCTATAATATTTATTCACTTACCAAAGAAAAAAGATTCCACTTACTAATCCCAACATCCAGAAATAATACAATGAAACTGCTATGATCAGTGCTGCTAAGATTATTCCAACCTTTCTTATTATTATTCTAATCACAATATCTCTCCTTCTGCCCACCCTCTTCCTCCCGTTTATCATGTAGCCTTTACAGAGATCATATTCACAGTCTGTCGCATGCCCACCTCTCAATTGGCATCACCTCCTAAGTCCAGGAGACCAGAGGAGGAGTTACCAAAGAGGAGAAAGGATAATAAAGCCTCTCTGGCTCCGGTCTCCTGGTTAATACTATCTCTTTCAGTTCATTCCTAATCCTTTCTCAAAGCCTCAATTTTTTCCTTTAGAGAAGCAATTTCTTTCTCTGAAACGATTTTTTTCTCTTCCAGTATTGTAAATCGTCCTCTAACCCCTCTCTCAATATTAAAATAACTTTATCCCTTTTCATCCTTAATCACCTCTCTTATCCTCTTTCTCCTCCAGTTCCAGATGTCCACTATGGCCAAGACTGAGATACCCACCACCACAGCCACATACAACACCATCCAGATCTCTCTGGAAAACAAGTAGACTACTACAAAGACAACCAGAGCCTCACATGCTGCAAAAGCTGCCCATTCAATGATATGTCTTTTGGTCATTTTCCCTTTTTTGAATTGCTCCTTTCATAACTCTTCCTGCTTCTCTTGAATCGCATAACGTATATCTTCGAATTGCTGTTCACTATATGCAATTGATTGTCCATTCTGTTGTCTCAACATATTCTCTGCATGCATGCCCATTGCGTTCGTTAAATATTGAGTGATTGCTCCAAATATCCTTATTGTTTTTTTAAGTTCTGTCATTTCTATTCTTCTCCCTTATTCCTTCTGGTTTGGATAGCGTCGCAGGTCTGCCAAGGCTCTGGTCAGATCCATAGAAGCTCGACGACAGGCACTGATTGTCTTATTGCCTATGCCTATATAATTATTCTTTAACAGCCATTCCCTTGCTCTTCTCGCTCTAATAAGAAACCTCTCTGCCTCTTCGATTGTCCTACTGATTGCAACCATATTCATTCTTTCCCTCCATTTCTATTTATTAACTCCAACCAACTTAACACTCGTAATGTATGGTAGCCTCCAGGGAATAGAAACCAAAGTTTTTTCCTCTTAAATCCTTTTGGTAGTGGAGCACACATATCAAGCCACAAGACATTATTAGTATGATTCAAAAAGTAGTCAGATAGTTTATTTCTCAAGAATACATCGGCAGCGATGCTAGAAGTTCTTCCATATACTTCTATTTTAGATTTTTTATTGAGTTCGTAGGGCGGGTCAAGAATAATAAAATTCCAATATCTTTTATCTTGCTCTATAAATTCCAGAACATCTTCCCTATGTGTTGCTTCTAATCTTTCAATATCCACCCTTACATCACCTATCTTAGATACCCCACTAAATAAATGCAAAATCTCACCATAAATAGTCTGATTTATTATTCTATCAACTGTAGGTGTAAAGCCACCTGGATAGCCCGTTCTATTCATACCGAGTCCACCTATTTCTATATCAAAGTCTTTTCTCATCTTATTTCTCCTCCCATCTTTTGCTATACATTTGTTTCATTACAATATAGCCACTCAATTCTTTTGACCTGCTTTTTAATCCCAGCTACTAAATTCTCTCTAGTTATTATAGAGCTATCATGTGTTATTCTCTCAGCGTTATGCTTTATCACTTGCAAAGCCTCGAAAGTCTCCACTATCTTCTCTGGTTGTACTCCTATTAATGGAGCCCTCCCTTCTTTATTTCGTTCTAACACTTTTTTTACTTTTACTTTATTCACAAAAATCTCCTTTAGTTGGTTTATCTACACTTAACACCTTCATAACTCCTGCTGGATTATGCTTACTAGCTTCTAATGCTTGTTTGTGATTCATTTTATCTCCTCCATTTCTATTAACGTTTTTGCCAGGTTCTCCACGATATACTCCTCCTTTATTCTCCTAAATCCATCTTTTTCAGCTCCTCTCCAATAGCCTGTCTGACCACTGGACTAATAACATGTCTCTCTATAACCTGTACGATTTTGGTCATTATTATAGCCACACTCTGAACATTAACGCTATGCTTATCTCCATAGAGCATCTTATGCCGGGTAGCTACCAGCCTGCCAATGGTATCATGGACTGAGATAATCAGCTTGACATTACACTCTTTCATCTCTGCAAGATCCATATTACTAGCCAGGACTTTCAGACGAGCTATCTCAGTGTCCAACTTAAGGAGCTCTGGGGATCTTAAGATCTGAGCGAACCTGGCCTGTTGCTCTGGGGTCATAAACTGGGAATAGAAGGACTCTGGGAGGTTGGAGACCTCTGAGGAAACTTCTGAAACTTCCTCTTTATCCTTCTCCTCAGAAATCCTTGGCCTTCTGACTACTGTTTTGTCCCTTGCCATTTATCTCTCCTTTCTTCTACTCATCCTTATTCTACTGGCTAGTCTCCTTATGGGAAAGTAACCTTATCTTTCTTCTCCGCCTTCTCTTCTACTTCTCTCATAACAAACTTCTTCCGTCCAGGCACCATATCTGTCTCCCCAAATACCTTCCACTCCACAGTCTCATTGAACATATCAGAGGGAAAACCCTCTACCAAATCCTTATCATTCTGTATTATCACTTTGAGCCCATCCACTGCCTCATTGTAGCTTTTTGCTTCAATCTTCCAGATCTTCTCTATTACTTCTGTCTTGACTGCGAGATATTTCTTCATCTGTTTTTCTCCCATTTACTCTCTCCTTCCAGCCCATTTAAGGCAATATCCATCCCTATAGCCCTTATCATAACCTTTCTTGAATGCTTTATCATAACTGCCTCTTGGTTTCCTTACCAAGAAGAACCAGATTCTCCTCAGCCATCTAAACAACAAATTAAATGGCACTGGATAGACCTCTCTAGTCTCTTCCTCCCAGTTCTCCCAAGCATAGCCAAATCCAAATGGTAATCTTTCTCCCTTTTCTAGCTTCATTCTATCTCCTTTACTTCATTACCGAGTGGCTTATGGACACAGGCGTGGAATGAATGAAACTGACATCCTGCAATAATCATAGGATGCTTTTTACCGATAATAACAACAAAGTCAGCTTGACCTGAACCAGTTCGGCAGCCTATAATGTCTTGAGCCTTATGAACTTGGCAGAGACCAAAGAATGCCTTATAGTTATGACCATCACTAGAATGAAGCCAATCACTTGTAGAAATAACCCCTTTCTGTGGTTTAGTAAGATCAATCATTCTCCCTTTCCTTTCTTCCTGAGAAGCAATCCCTCAATTGTGCACTCTCCTCCCTTCCCAAAGTATAGCTTGACATCTCCATTGTCCAAAAACTCTATATCATTCAGCTCAAACTCAAGGTCTGGGCCTCCACAATTGATAAACTTGACTTTGGTAGGGAGCTTACCTAGAGGATCTTCCTTTCTAAAAGTAGCTCTCCACTTAACCAGCTTCCCACCAAGAAGCTCCTTAACCTTCCGTTTTACTGTTCTAGAATTCGGCATAATCCTCTCTGCTTTCCCTTTGGCCTTCATTTCTCCTTCTTATCTGGAAATTGTCTGGCAATACTCCTACCATATTTCGACAAGAGATTGATTTCTTTAGTCTTATGGTCATAGGAGAACCTATATCTCTCTCCATCCAGCTTGTATAGTTTGTTAATCTTGTCCCATATCTCTCTACCACTCTCTACAGTCTCCTGCATCTGTCTAGTTAACACTTCAAACATCTCACGATTTCCATCGCCTCGCCTGTTATATGCCTCCAGCTCATTCTGAAGCCACTTCTCCTTTAACTTTACTGCTTTCATTTTTTCTCCTTATTTTTATATCTTTCACCTCTATCAAGTAGTTTCCCTCTTCCTTTTGCTTATCAAATACTCATCCCATCGAGTCTGCATTCTTTTCATATAAGCCCTCTCCTCCTTCGTATTTCCAAACTTCATGCCCTTCCACATCAGAGGGAATGCTATAAACCTTACTAAGAGGAAACCTATTACTACTACTGTCAGCCCTGCTATTATCCCTATCATTTAATTCTCCTTTCTAAAGCTCACTCTGGCAGGATTCCCCACTCCTGCACCATATTCCCATCACCATTTTGCGGTATGTTTCCTCTCTACTTTCCTGGAGGGAGGCTTTCGTTGTATTACCATACCTACAAGGGAAACTCTGTTTAACTGCCCAACCTTACCTGACCCCAGACGGCCACAGAGCGAGCTGTTAACACTGCTTGTCCAGACCTTAAATGCCACTCCGGTCATTACGGTTATGATCCGTGACCTATTAGCTTGATCGTGGCCATTTCCACAAGCTACGTAGGTCTGACCGAAATGACTGTTCGTCGTTTGGAGTACTTACAGGTCTGGACAAAGAACTAACTATCAAAATGATTGGCTAACCCTGTCGGCAGCCAATTGCCAGCAGTTCCTTCTCATCTGCCTCAACCATCAGTTTCTTCCAAAGAACCTCATCCGAAGCGGGCAACTGAGTATCCTTGGTGACAATACACAAGGAATTCTCATGTGCACCACCTTTCAGAATCTCTATCGTATCTCTTGGCTTAATCCTATAAACCTTACCTCCTTTGCTCTCAACCTGAATATATCCTTCCTTGAGATAGAGCTCATAATCAGCCTCACTGATAAGACTCTTAAGCAGCTCCTTGGCTGTCTCCTCGGCTTTTTCTTCCTTCTCCTTTAATTCTTTCATTTCCAATTCCCTCTCTATTCTTTCAAGTTCAATTCGCTCCAGCCTCTGCTCTTCCTGAACTCTCTCCCTCTCCAGGTCAGCGTGTGTCTTAACCGGTTCGTTTATTCCCTGTGCAGCCCTTTCTCCTTGAACAACCTGTAGGTGCATATCTACCATTTGGTTCCTTAATCTTTCATCATCATAACAATACGGCGCCATACCTGTCTGGTAATTGTACTTCTCATTCCAAGTTTGCCAGGTAGATCTAAGAACCTTCATCCCACTTATTGAGTCATCTCTCCAAGCTGTCTTAACACTAGTATCAATTTCTGCAGTGGCTGTTGTAGTCCAACCTGTCCAATTGTTATCAGCGATAGTGATGCTATCAGCACTAATATCAGAAATCGCTATAGTGCCATCTTTATAGTCGCCCCATCCTCCTGTCGCCATCTTACCCTCCTGCTAATGCTGGAACTAAGATTATTCTCTCTGCATCCGGATCAAACTTGGTGATCTTCTTGCTCTTAGTCCCATCTTTCTTGACCCTGAAGGCTGCAAACTTCTTCTCCATAGCATCTTCAAACTGCTTCTTTGCCAAAGCCACTTCCTCCTCATTTTCCGAATCCCAGATGACTTTGGTATCACCTTCTCTCCCTAAAACACTTATTTCACCCATCTTTCTCACCTCCTATCTTTTACTTTTTCTCTTTTATTCACCACTACAGCTTCCCATATCCTCTACACCACCCCCATATGACGATAATGATCCATAGGATACTATTAAGCCCTCACTGATAGCCTCATCAAGAGCCTTTCTGATAGTTTTATTACTCATTAACTTCTCATAGGTCTGACGATAAAACTCATTCAGTCTCCTCAGTCTCTTAATCTCTTCTCTCAGTCTTGCATTCTCTATAGCTCCTGCCCATCCCATTTTAACTTATCTCCCTTTTCTTTTGCTCTTATCGCCATCCTCACCCCAGGCTTTCTCCATTCTCTTCTCAAGCTTCCTCCTGTCCCTAAAACTTCTTCGAAATGTCTTATAGAAGCTCCCGAGAAAGGCAAAGAAAACCATTATCCCTCCCAGGAAAGCCATTCCCTTCAGGACTATCCAGAGAAAGCCTAAAATGCTTGCTATCATCCTTCCTCCTGCTTCCTTATTTAACTATCTCCTGCTTCTCAGCTAATTTCTGCAGGCCATCAGCAAACTCCACTAATTCATTTACCTTGCCGAGTAACAGATTCTCTCGACCTTCTTCACTTGCATAGTTAAACTTTACTGTATTTATTTTTTCCATATTACTTTCTCCTTTACTTCATCTTCCTGCCTTAAAATTATAATCTTTCTCTCCTGCCTGCCAAACTTTCTGGCTAAATCAAGATTCCTCATAAATAGATCCACAGTATTTGTCACCTTAGCTGCCATAGTATCCTGTACTTCAAAGCCTATATAAATAATGTCTCCCCATTTGATGTCACCACCTTCTATCAGGTCTCTACTCACAGCCACATATCTCAATTGTTCAAGGTCTTGGACGGTTGCTTTCTTACCAGAGGCCATCTGGAAGGGATCTCCCTGAGTGATGTGAGGAGATGGAGAATAGGCAGTTACCTCAGCCTCAAGCTCTATATAATCTCTCCCAACAGTATCAGCAACAGATATGCCAATCTCCGAGCCGAGAAACAGACCGACTGCCAGGCTGAAGAGGACTGCAAAGCCTAAATGGTAACAGTTGAGTTTCATTTTCCCTTCCCCAGCTTTTCAATAGCCTCTATCAGCCCAACGAAACACCAGCAAAGAATTATTGGTGTTAGAAATAAACTATCCTTAGAAATGATTAAGGCTGCTGCTAGCAAAAAGCCTATAATTCCTAATGCTATTTTAGTCATCTTATCCTCCTTTCAATATTATTCTACGCTTTCTTCTATTAAAAGTCTGGAAACTCCATCCTCCTTCTGCACCACCAAAATATCTTGAAAGTGCTCCTGAAGCTCATCTGAGTGGGAAATCACAATGACCTTAGCTCCATTCTGCCTCTGAACCTTCAAAAGCTCCACAGCCCTCTCCAGTCCCGGCTGGTCTAAGGCATCAAAGATCTCATCTGCCAGGAGTAGGTTACACTGTGCACCAGCTTGCATCTGTGCCAACCGCCTCAGGGACATCAAAACAGCCAGATTCAGCCTTCTCTGCTCACCACCAGAGAGACCTAAATACCTATCTGCTCCGTTCTCTGTCCAAATGTCCAAACCAAATTTCTCTCTCATTTCTCCACCCTTCAACTGTGTCTGAGTGTGGAAAGAGGCTTTAATTGTGCCATCACTCAAAATACTTAAGCATTTATTCGTTTCATCGTTGAGTGTTGGCACTACACTATCCAGAATGAAACTCTTCAAGCCTCTATCTCCAAAACCTGCTACCCAGAAGTTCAGATATTCCCTCTCCTCTTCCAGATTATCTTTCTCAGTTCCTACCTTCTCAACTTCCTGAGATAAATCCCCTAAAGTCTTCTTCACTTCGGCTATGCTCTCTTGGTGAGGATTAGTCTTTGACTTCAGCTCATAAGCCTGCTCCTTCAACTGATTGGCTCGCTCCTTGGAAAGTTCCACTGAGCTCTGGAATTCCCATAGCTCTTTCTGGGAAGCCTCCAATGTATTCTTGGCTCTACTCAGCTCAACCTCAAGCTCTGAAAGTCTGGTAAACTCCTTCTCCAGCTCCCTCAGTTGTAGCCTTATCTCTTCTTTCTCGTCCAAGACCTCATCCTGCTGAACACTCAGATCCTCCAATTCCAGCTCTAATGCCTTCCTCTGTTCCTCTACGAGTTTCCCGGAGACACTCTGGCCACAGGTAGGACAAGTAGCCTTGCCCTTCAGAACTTTAATGTTAGTCAGCTTGCGAGATACCCCGCCAGCCTCTCTCTTCAACGATTCTTCTTTAGCTTCGACTTTATAAAGTTTTGATTCTAGCTTTCCAGATTCATCCTGCTTTTCTTCCATTCCTGAGAGTAACTCAGTATTTTTAGTGATCTTAACCTTCAGAGAGTGCTGCTGTCTCAGTTTGTTAGCCTTGAATTCATTCAGCTCCTGAGTTTTCTCCTTTTCAGCTCGTATCTGCTGCAGGAGTTCCTTAATTGCCTGCTGTCTGTCTTCCTCAAAGGCCAAATGGCTTCTCTTTAACTGTTCAGATTGAGCCTCTACTGTTTCTTGCTTAGTTTGAAGGTTAGAGAGTTTAAGTTCATTTTGGGAGATTGAGAGCTCTAAAGTCTTCAGGTCTGCCTTGACTCGGATCTGGGCTTCAGAGAGAGTTTCTAGAGATAACATTCGTTCCAGAATGCTTTTCTGCTCTGAGTCTGAGAGGGTAGAGAAGAACTGTGCTGAGCCCTGTGGGAATGCCACACTGTTCATAAAAATCTCGAAATTCATGCCTATCAGCTGTTCCAACAAGTTCTGTGTCTCTTTATTGGAAGCCTCAGTAAGCTCTTTCTTGCCCTCAAACAGTCGCAAGGCATTCCCTTCCTGGGAGTCCTTTCTATATCGTTCCAAAGCATAAGTTCCACCATTACTGGCAAAAGAGAGAGAAATCAGGCAGTCTTTCCCAATTTGATTATTTACCACTTCATCATAGGTCAAATTTCTCAAGGTTCTGCCAAACAATACCCATACCAATGCTTCCAACAGTGCTGATTTCCCAGAGCCGTTAGAGCTGGAGGACTCACTATCACTATTCTGGCCGAGAATAAGCAAGAAATCATGGCCGGAAAAGGAGAAGTCCAACTCCTTAAAAGAGAGGAAATTCCTTCCGGTTAGTTTCTGAAATTCAATCATTTAATTCTCCTTAATTCTTTTTACCTCTACAATGAATTTATCTAAAGTTGTCCCTGACAAATTGCTGATATCTCGACCACAACCTCTTTTCAGAATTCTATTTATCCTGTGGGATGTTCTAATTAACTCCATAACAGATGTTTCCATCTCAGGATCACCAAGCCAAAACTCCTTCTGCGCATTTATACACCAATCCCCGGCAACTGAAACCAAATCAGAAACCAGAATCATCTGGCTAATAGCTGGACTTATACCGCCATACTCCTCCAATGGTTTTTTAGGCAAATATTTAATCATTATCGACTCCTTTTATCATCATATTATTATTTACTAATCACTTTGCCTATATCACAAATACGTTTATCCATCTTATCCAATTTCTTCGTAACCTCATAGAACTCCATATCTATAAGAGTATGCTTTATAACTCCTATTCCTCTATTTATCTCATTATATCCTTCTACTAACTCATCTAACTTATCATATATATAACAAATTTGTACATCATAACTTCTTCTAAATATCTTATCCATCTTCTCTCTTTTCAATATCTTCCTCCATATAACCCTTCATCTCCCAAACCCTGAGAAGCTGAGCCGCTGTCTTTCTTAACAAGCTGGTCATAGAAGGCTATCGGCCCATCCTCCATTCGGTAATTCTCTGAGTCCTTCAGGGCATACACTATGTGCAGACCATCCTGAATACCTATACTACTACCCGGTGGATGGTGCTTCGGGCATACGCAAAGACGGCCTTCTGGACAGACATCAGAAACGATATGACGTCTGTCCTCACTGACTCTCTCTCCTGTCTTTAGAATATAGTAGCCTTGGAAATGATCGGCTCCAAAATAGCATTTAAAGGCTATCGCATTGGCAAATTTCCCTTTCTTGGATATTCTCTTGGGCACTTATTCTCCTTTTAATTTTTCTCGATAATCACCACTCTCCCCCACTCCAATATCCAACTTGTGAAGTTCATTTTTCTCAAACAACTCAAGAATTAACTCTGGTGAGTCAACATATGTTATCACCTGCATATCTTTAGCATTCTGGAAAAGATCATCGAAATCCCTCTTATGTTTTATATTCAAAGTCTCTAACTCCAATTCCTCGTTAAATAAAAGTCTTGTATTTATGTTCTTTTTCATTCTTCTCCTCCTCTTTTTATTGCAACTTTAAAATTCAAAAGGTTAAAACTTTATCAATACCAGAGCCACACAAATTGCTTTGAGGGTGCAGACAGTCTTTTAAGGCTCGGATAAGATTTGCTATTATTTCATCACTAGCCCAAGATTTATCTGCTATCTGCATAATCCAATCCAATACCTCAGCACTACTACAGCAATCCGCAAGGTGTATCTCATACCAATCATTAGATCCACCAGGTCTTCTGAAATTCAATTCTAAAACCAAAGATGATTCTCTGAAATGCCAAGGCCCCCATTTCTGTCCATCTTTAATATTCTCCTCCAAAATTTGTTTTAATGTCTTTTGCTTCATTTCCCTCTCCTTTCTTTATTTTTTATTATTTCTTGCTTCCCTTACTTCTTTTATATCTGTAAGCTCATACCATTCTGTAAATTCCTCTAAAAAGTAACCAACCAAATTTCCTATATCTTCCTTTTTCTCTGCATATACATCTAGCGCACACACTACAGAATATAATTTTTTCTTAGATTTATTCCCCTTACTCCAGCCTAAAAATTTCTTCAAATCTAGGGGAATCTTCCGCTCGATTTTATTTCTCATTATATTTATTCCTTCCTGAAAAATTTCTCCAGTATCCTCTGAACCATATTAGAAAAAGACCTACCCTCCTCTTTAGCAAGTTCTTTCACCCTTCTTATAGTCTCTCTTTTGAGAGTAAAATTCACGCTTTCTGTAGTCTTCATCTTTCCTCCATTTATATTATATAACAAAATAAAACTTTGTCAAGGGTTACTCCTCAAATAGCAATCTCCCAACTAACCACTCCTTTAATACCCTTTGCTTCTGGAATCTTAGCTTTCTTATACATTATTTTTTCTCCATCTCATACATCATTTCTATTTGGTCGTGAATATCATTTAACATAATACTCATCTCATTTAGCGAAAACAAAAATTTAGTAAACACAAACAAACATAATATAATTATGATAATACATTCACCGAGAAAAACCCAAAATCTCCATTCCTTCATCTCACTCACCTCCCTCCTCTACTTTAATAAACGCTTTTCCTGTCTTTATTAGCTTCTTCTTCTCCAAATTTGTCTCATAATTATCCACAAAACCCACCAGCATTTCTGAGAAAGACATTCCAGGTTTGATGTCTAACCGCTGCTGGACTTCTTCCTGTTGCAGTCTCTCAATTACCACCGCTTTACCACCAGCCGCCAGAATTTCCTGCTTTATTTTCAGATCATCCTTTTCTTTACTGTTCTTTAGAACTAGTCGAACAAAATTATTTCTTACCTGCTCCTCTGTCCACTCATCTTCCAGCTCAATAAACCTCGGATATTGCGTAGGAATCATCTTCATTGAATAATCCTCAGTATCCACTACCCAAAATCCCTTCTGACCATCATTTCGCTCACCCAAATTCAATTCTAGCGGTGAACCCAGAAAATGAACATTCTCAGCCAACTTCTGTGATTTATGGTAATGACCCAAGAGTATCATTTTGAAAGCATTCCCCTTCAAATCAGCCAATTTTAGCCCGTCCTGTAAGGCCACATCAGTCGGCCCGACTAAAGCTCCATCCACTGGTGAATGAATAGCAAGAATCCCTGCCCCTGCCTTCCTACCTGCCATAATAGCCCCCCTCCGAGCCTCTAGATTTTCAATATATGGAATTGCATAAACGTCCAGCTCCTTAAGGCATATAGGCTTGTCAATAACTGTGGCGACTGAGCTTAAGGGTCTTATAGAATGAATCGCTCCAGACTTGAGAAACTGGTCGTGATTACCCACAATTAGAAATAACTCAAAACCTTCACTCTTCATTACCGCCAGCTCATCAAAGACTTTGTAGTAGACATCAATAGCCACCTTGGTTCGGGTATTGAACAGATCTCCCAGAAACAGAGCCTTCTTGATTCCCTTTTTCTCTCCATATTCCCTTATCTGCCTGAAAATATCCAAGCAATCTGCCAGTCTTGTATTAGTTCCATCAGACAAAATACTACTAAACTGGGAATAATTATGAGCATGCAAGTCTGCGAATGCTAAGAATTTCATCTCTTCTCCTTCTCATCTATCGGGACAAATTCTATCAATATTTCCGCATAGCCAACATATTTTCTCTTGGCAACCCACGGTTCATCTTCATTGACTATTTCTTCCCATTTCCTCTCTACTGAGATTTTATCAATTCTACTCCCTTCGAGAATAAACGTATCTACACACTTCATTAGTGTTTTTTTCATATCAAGTTTTTCTTTCATTTCCCCTCCCTCCTAAATCCCGGAATCGTCTTTACCATTTCCCCATCAAAATGCTCCAGAAAATCCTTCAGTAACCCTATCACCAACGACTCCCCAAAAGGTATATTGCGGTTGCAAGCCATCAGATAACGCTGAGGATAATCCCCACCATACTCCTCCAACTCCCGGAAAGCCCCGGAAAGCATAGCGAAATAGTCGGGCTTGAAATTGCCTGAGAAGACCAGAAGCGCCTTACGAGAGCGAGGGCACTCCATCATACACTGATGCCAATAGTTTAAAAGCTCGGATCTCTCTCTGAATAGGTCTCCAAATTTCCAGGATTGGCTCTTCTTGCACTCAATCATAAAGGGCAACTCATGCTTATCATCCACGATGTCACCGGGATAAAAGGTAGCTCCACTGGTGGGAGTTCTATGGATCCGGTCTGGCTCGTCTGGCCGGTTCATCTCATCCGGGCAAAACCAAGTCCCTATCAGCTTAGCAATCTTTCTCTCGTAGCCCTTGCCCTTATTCTTGCTACCTCTTCCAACCTGGGCTTTAGTCCTTTTCTTTTTCATTTTCTCCCTCTCTCACAATCTGCCTACAGATTCTCTTCCGTCCTGACTTGATACGGTTTATCATTCCTTGAAAGAAATCAGCCTCTATTGGCCGACCCTGAAGAAGAATGACGATACATTGAAGATGTTCTATTGCCTCATCTGCATGTCGGTCAATGACTTGAACAAGATGGTCTGTAATCATTTCACTCATTTTTATTCTCCAAATTCTGGTTTCCTCAACTCTAAATACTTCTCCAAAAAATTTGGGAAGTCCTTCTTCTGAAATTTTTCCTTCCCAAAATAATACCAAGACCCCCTTTCTGTGATAACGCCTCTCAAAACCAAACAATCCAAATAACCAGATAATGGCAGAATCCCTTTCTTAAAATCCACTGCAAAATTAATCTTTCGGAAAGGTGGAGCGATCTTATTTTTAATTACCTCTAGCTCTCCAAATCGGCCAATTACCTTTTTGCCATCCATCATTTTTGCTTTTTTTGCCAACTTTACTCTCACACTTGAGTAGATTCTGGGAGCCTCCCCACCAGCAGTTGTCCACTTAGGGCCATAGAGCACTCCAATTCTTTGCATAAGCTGATTTGTGAAGAGAAAGGTAATATTAGTCTCTGAAATCTTGCCTATTAACCGTCTCAGTCCTTGGTTTATCAGCCTTGCTCTAAGTCCCATTTCTGGTGTACCAGTGGGATTCTTCAACTCGGCCTCTGGAGATGCGCTGGCAACACTATCCCAAACTATAGTGGTCAACCTGTCAGGATTCTCTCTCTTAGCAGCATCCACCACCACATCCAGGAAGTTAAAAACCTCCTCCAGACTTCCCGGCTTGCTGTAAATGAATCTATCTGCCCTCAGGTCAAGTCCAATATTCTTAGCCATAGCAATGCTAAGGGCAAACTCAGTGTCTGCAAAGACTGCCAGCCCCTCCTGTTTCTGAGTCTCCACAAGGGTATGCATAGCCAGAAGAGTCTTACCACTGGAGAAGTCCCCAAAGACCTCGGTCAGTCTGCCAATGGGCACGCCACCTCCAAAGGCCCAGTCAATGGAGAGGATCCCGGTGGAGAGAAACCTAACCTTTTCAAACCTCTGAATTGAGCCAGTCCCTAAAGACTTCTCTATATTCTGGGCTATCCTGCTGAAATCAGTCTTTCTTTTCTTTGGTTTTCTTTGCATTCAACAGTCTCCTAGCCTATGTCTTTACTCCTTGCCTTACCTTTGCTTTGAATTTTGGGCAGTTAGATGGATCATCCCAACCTGTAAGAAGAGCTTCTAATAGCCAATTTTCAAGACCCAGCTTGCAATCAGGTGCACTCGTTTTGTGCTTCCTGCTTGAATCATTCGGATTACTATGTTCACACTTTTGACAGAGCATAATACCGTCTCCTGTCTTTTCATCCTTACTAGGTGCTGATGGAAGATCTTGCCGTCTTATCCATTCCCTTTCGTAAATTTTATTAAATTCCCAAGACAGACCACCTAGGACTTTATGAATATCATCATCCTTTAAAGGATTTTTCCTGCCAAAATTATCTCCATCATAATCATTATTTATAATGGAAACAATCTTCTCCGCATCATAATGTTCTAACAATTCTGCTAAAATTCTTAACTCATCTTCTGTCTCTAATTCCACTGCCACTGGCAAAAACAACGATTTATCATTCTGTACTTTCATTTGTTTGTCTCTCCTTCATCTTTTTCTTGGTTTTCTTTGCAATGTCTTTTACTCCTAGAATCTTTCTTAAGGCAAATACCACACCCTTGCCAAATTCAGTGCCTCCATCTTCCATAAAATCAAGAACTCCTTCAATTCTACATTCCAGTTGCTGAACCCTTCCCAGCCATTCAGCTTCAATTTCTCCCACTCGTACTCGATTAAGATCTACCTGCTTCATCTCCTTGATAATCCTCCTGATAGTCACCTCTCTGTCTATCTTCACTTCTTATTCATCCTCTCCTTCAAATTTCCACCATCCTCACCTGTCTCCTTCTTTCCCTGGTTGACTATCTCCTCACACTCCTCTGAGAAGTCACACTCTTTGCAGAGGGCATCCTCAGGGTCCAGCCTACCAAGGCACTTCGGGGTCTTGACTTTCTTCTTAGTCTCCTTACCTCTGGCATGCCTTGTCCTTGCCTCATCTTCTCTCTCAATCTCGTTTTCTTCATCCTCTTCCTCTTTCTCACTTGCTCCCGGCCTTGACACCGAGCCCTTCTCCTCCAATTCCTTAACCATCTTCTCCAACTCCTCAAAGGACACCTGCATTACAAGCGAATCTAAATCTACCAACTGCTCTGGGTCAAACTTAACTGGAGAGTTTAGGCTTTGGATACGAGCATGTACCGAATATCTAGTATCATTCCTACTCATTCCCACCCTCTCTATGATTATATCTACCCCAGACTCAGGGTCTGTAATATCCATATTCACATCCGGGTCAGTAAAGGTCCCCAGAATATCCACATGCATCCTCGAACCACAGCCAAGAACCTGATTCCCCTCTTCCTCAAAACTTTTATCTATAATGTTCATATAGTATCTTGACTTCCCTGCTAAGTCATTAGCCAAATTCTTTTCATCAGACTCCCTCAGCTCGGCAACATACTGACAGATAGGACAGTCCTTTGCATCCTGATGTTTAGGATCCTCCCTCAGGCAGACAATAGGCAAATCCTTGCCTGCGTCCCCTGGAACAAAATGCTGCCTTGTTCCAAAGTAATACCTACCATCACCTTTGGGTGGCAGAATCCGAACTACATTTCTGCCCTCTTTAGCCTTCCACCAGGAAACCTTACCACCTCCCATCTCTCCTGAACTCTGAACACGTGCCTGCTCCTTTCCTACATAGTCTGGAACATTTCCTGCCTTTCTTTCTTTCATAGCTCTTCCTCCTTTTTTCTTCTTATAATTTCTTCTGCTTTTTTCTCTTTGATGTGCAAATCTGAATCATGCTCTTCTCTGAGGTTGGCTGCCAGAGAAATAAGGCAGTCCTTTCTCTGAGAGAAAGCCTCCCTAGCACCCACCTGAAGGATGTCTGCTGCCTTCCTAGCCTCTAGACAGTCATTCATTGCCAGCGTATGTCTAGGATCCAAGAGGATCTTTGAGAACAGTTTCTTCTCTGTGATCTTATCCCCTATCTCAATTGCCTCTTGCCTAAATTCAGCATCCAACTGAGCATCAGTTACTTTCATTTTCTCTTCCAAACTATCCCTCTCAGCCCTCGCTTCCACTGCCAAGACTGCCCATCTGGAGAATAAGGCCGGTTGCCTCATCAACTCATCATTCAGGTTGGCAGTGTCTATCTTCAGGTCGTGCTCGAAATCTAGCTTTACTTCTGAAATGTCTTTCATTTTTGCTCCTTTTTTGCCCGCTCTGGCAGGATTTTATCACGTAAACCGTCTTGACTCTCGGTGCACGACTTCATCACCTGCTTTTCGGACTCGGAGCAAGCCCCCTATCCGAGTGCATTTGAACACTATCGTGCCACAGAGCAGGCAAATCTATTTTTCAATTTCTTCTTCTATCTATAATAAACGCTTTTCAAATAAAAAATAAAGCCTAGAGGCTCCTCATTTTCTGAAAGGGAAGCTGAATTGACATAGCATTTCCTCAATCCTACTTTACTATCTCTCGTGATCCTTATGAATAGAGTACTTTAGAGGACAGTTTTACGTTGGTCTCAGTTACGTTTTGAAAATAAATGAATGTACCCTGTCCTTGTAACATAGTCCTATACTGTGTTACAGAGGACGGTTTTCTATTTATCCACTTACCTAACGATAAAAAATGAATGTACCCTGTCTCTATAACACTGTCCTAGACTGTGTTACAGACGACGGTTTTACGTTTGAATATCTTTTTAACATTCTCTTGCCTAACCGTCTATCACTATCCTATACTGTGTTACAGAGGACAGTTTTACGTCATACCGAGTTACGTTTTGAAAATAATCGAATGTCCCCTGTCCCTCTAACATAGTCCTAGACTGCATTACAGAGACCGTTTTTACGTTTTACTGTTTGCCTAACGATAAAAAACAGATGTACCCTGTCTCTATAACATAGTCCTAGACTGTATTACAGAGGACGGTTTTCTGTTTTCTTCTTCTCTCTCACACCAAATACCTTACCAAACTCTTGAATACCACCAAAGACTCCTCTAACAAGCCCTTATTCTCTCTATGATACAGTACCATAGCTGGATGGATGCTATAGACTATCCAAACCTGAAACCGGTCACTCCATACCACAGTCCCGTTGGCCTCAAGCACCCCACTCTCTTTCCCTGAAAAGAAGAGCCTGGCAATATTCCCCAGACTCAAAATGGCCACCGGTCTCACCGCCCGGATCTCCTTGGCAAGATAGTCACCACAGTTTCCTACATCTGCCAAGGAAGGCTTTCCTCTGGGATAGCACTTTACCACATTGCTGATATAAAAATCCTCCCTCTCAAAGTTCAGTCTGCTTAGATTCTTGAAAAGAAGCTGACCAGCCTTGCCAATAAAGGGGCTACCCTGGGCATCCTCTTCCCTCCCAGGAGCTTCTCCAACTATCATCAGGTTATACTTCCCCTTCTCCATTCCCACCGGGCCTGAACAGCCTTTCCTCAACTGGCATTTCTGGCAGTCTTTCAAATTAGAACTGACATTGCGAGCCTGAATCACTCCTAAGCTTGGCAAGCCAGAGAAGTCACCAGCCTTAATCTCCTCCAAATTCCAATCATTCCTCTTTCCCAGGCTCTTGGTCAACAATGAAATGAGCCCCTGATCTCTACGATTCAAGCTCGACTCCTTCCTGAAAGGCAGGACATCATCTACAGAAAGCTCTGTCTTCAGTTCCTGTATTTTCCCCTTCTCAAACAAATTCAACTGCCCATCATCCTCTGAAACAACCATACTCCAAGGCTCGAAGGCTCCGGCGGCTAGCAAAATTCCCAATTCTCTTTGCGAGATCTTCACCCGCCTGGAGAAATCAGGGAAATCCTTGAAAGGCCTGAGGTCAATAATCTGCTCAATCACCCTGCCTGAAAGCCCCTTTATGGAGGACAGACCACAGAGTAAATAACTTTCTTTACTCAAAGAGGTTTTCCTTTTTTCTTCTGAATTGCTTAATCCCACAATGTCCTTTCTGCTTCTAGTCTGGCTTTGGCTATCTTCACATATTCTTTGTCAGTCTCATAACCTATAAAATGCCTTCTCATCATTTTTGCCGCTATTGCAGTCGTGCCTGAGCCAATGAAGGGGTCTAGAATTATATCACCTTCCCTGCTTCCCAAGGTGATGAGGTAGCTCATAAGTTTGATAGGCTTGCAAGTTGGATGAATATTTTTTGTAGGCACATTGGGTTTGTCTGGTTTTGCTCCTATTTTTCGGGCTTTTTTTAAATCAATATTCCCTTCATAAGTGCCAGCCTGTTTAACTGATAAATTTTCACACCCCCTGTTCTTCTCCGACTTGCTCGCCTTCGGAACTATCAGGAAAGGGAATGTACGCCTGACCCCCTCTGGGAGTTCCTTCAGTTTCTTGTCAAACCAGGCATCTAGGGAGAAGTAGCGGGAGAAGGAGCCGGAGTCATTGGGACTCAAATTATTAGTCTGTGGGGCTACCATAAAACCAGATAAATGACCTCCTGTGTGTGGTTTACTTAATTTTGCACTTCCTGATACAGGTCTACTCTTCCCATCATTCAACACATCATCACTTACTAAGATATTGGCAGGGAAGCGGCCTTGTTCTTTATGTAATAATGTTTTATTACCCTTTGAATTATCTGTATTATCAGCAACCCCGAATTCAGGACTAGCTTTATGGCTATATCCCTTTCCAATTCTGCTATCATCATTCTTTGAATACGGTATCCTCCCCTCATCTAGCCAGCTAATTCCGTGCCTGTTTGCCAATGCTTGGTCAACGTAGGTCTTTTCCGATAGAGGCTTCATCACTACGATTACTACTTCTACGGCAGGCTTAGGCTGAAACCCCCCGTATGAGCCGTCTAGGGCTTGGGCCTGAAGAGAAGTAGGAATAGTTTGTTTTTGAATTGTCTCTCTTTGTCCTTTACCATTAGGCTGCATAGCACGAGGTTGTCTTCTTGAACCATTTGTGCTACTTATTGAAATAACTTTTCTCTCAGCTCCTAATCTCTTATCTACTGCCTTCCCGATATTCTGTGCCTTCGGAAATCCACTAGCAAAACACCAGAAAATAGGAGTAAAGGAAATCACAAACCCCGCTTCCCTTATCCTCATTCCATTCTCAATCAGACAGTCTAATCTCGGCCCACTCATAATAAAGGTGAAAGCACCAGGCTTCAGCACTCTAAAACATTCCTTCCATATATCTACGCTGGGAACTGCCCTATCCCAGTCCTTATCCATGAAGCTCCATCCGTACTGGGGATCACAGGTCAGCAAGTCAATACTCCTATCAGGCAATTTACTCATTCCTAGAAGACAATCCTCATTATAAATTACGTCCACCTTCATTTCAAAACTCCAGTTTTTTATTTTTCTTTTAAGAGCTCTGGATTTTCATAGATGTTGCCGATAATTATAAAATCATCAGGAATTTCTTGATAATTTTCTATATCTTCTTGCTTTAATTTCCATCCATTATTGTACCATTCAATAATCCAATTAGAATACCCCAAAGCGGAAACCTTATCTTTGTGATACGCTTCCTCACCATTCTTATCCTTGAGTTCTGTGTATTGCTCCCTTGCATAAATCTGCCAGCCACCACTTCTGATTATTCGCCATAGGTCTTTTGCACCATTTTCTATTTCATTGATAGAGAATCTAAATGGAGGTATCCACAATCTCTTATCTACAGTGTGCTGCATGACATACCTAAACTTTATCACCCTATCCATTTTTCTCCTCCAGCAGCTCTGGATTTTGGTAGATATTACCGATGACTTCACCTAGATTCCAATAAAGAAAATCAAGTTCAATAGCCCCAAAGCCCTCTACCCTTTCAACAACCCATGCTCCATGGTCTCGAGCATCACAAAAATCAACCTGTCCTATCTCTCCGTCTTCTGTTTTATATATATCCCCTCCGTATATCTCCTTACTATTCTTGGCAAAAACCCCAATAAACCAAGTTATAATATATTTTCGGTAATGGCCCTGACCCACACCATCTATAATCTCGTGCACACCATTTTCCTCGAACCAGTATAAATCATCAATATACTCCATCCCGTCCTCTTCTGAATATGCTCTAAACTTTATTTTGCTCATCTACTTCTCCTTTCTAATTTTTTCATTAAAGTTGCCCATTCTATG
>SDBS01000825.1_pt1 | contig 31165 bp, 37 predicted proteins | sample 2277091 | NCBI WGS metagenome assembly SDBS01 (sample SAMN10404972, study PRJNA504765) | marine sediment metagenome | isolation source: marine sediment core GS10_PC15, 163 cmbsf | place: Arctic Ocean: Southern Knipovich Ridge | collected 2010 | reverse complement strand
ATGCGATCACAGTAGCTCCGGCGAAGTCGATTGCATTCCGGAAGAGTGGCCGATGGACGGCACGGGTCCTAGCGATCAGTGCAAGCAAATCGAAAACTGCGACTAGCTGTTGCGTTTTCCTTTCGGGTTAGGCTCCGGCCGGTGTCATCCAATCCCCGGTGCCGGTCGGAGCCGCCTTTTTAGGTGGAGGGTTGTAATGGGAGCCAAACAGGTACTACGAGTTAACACTGCTCAACTGCTATTCAGTGACACGGCGGACTTTCCTAATAGTGGTGCCGGGCCACCGTTTACAGCGGCAAATGATCTACGGATCACTTCACCCACCCCGGTGCAGGTACAGATCGATCTTACGGGTGTGCCTGCTACCGATGCTAGACAGTCCGACAAGACGCTTGATCTTGGTGCATCATGGCCAAAGGAATGGTTGTTGAGTGCATGTATTGAGTTTGAGACGGCCCCTGCTGCCGGAGGTACGGTGGAGTTTTGGTGGAATGGTTCACCCAACTCTGCTGCTGCAACAGGCAATTCCGGTAATGCTTCTGGAGCCGATGCCGTGTTTGCGGTTGCGGGATTACCTCAGTTGAAATTGATAGGAGCGATGACGGTACTGAATCAGGTAGTCAACAAGATGACAGTGGTTGGCAATCTTGCGATGCCATACAGATACGGATCGTTGATTGTTGTTAACAAGGCATCTACAGCTTTTCGGTCAACGGCAACGGCAATGGACGAGACTCATATCGTATTGACTCCCGTGATTCCGGAGATTCAGTAGTGAGCATTGGCTTGATCAACCCGAGTTACCAAAACGGTTTCGCTCCACGCGATGGGCTGCCCGCTAATCCCAACTTGCGGCAGGGACTCGTAGGGTTGTGGAGCACGGAGCTAGGCATTTCTGGGTTGACGTTGTTCGATCAGTCCGGTTTCAGTACGCCCGATGGTGTTCTGACGAACATGGACGGTAGCAATTGGGCCGTCGGCAGATACGGCTACGCTCTGAGCTATGACGGTGTGAGTGAATACGTCAACCTCGGTACGGCACCACCGCACTTGCAAACAGCGGCGTTCTCGATGACACAGGTGATTCAGCCTGACAATGCACACAACTTGATGCAGTTGTTTTCGTGGACTGGTGGCACGTTGTGTTCTGGGTGGTTTGGGGGTGTTCTTGGTAGTACAGGCAGGCCCGTATTGTTTACCAACACCAACAATCGACGCAACTGGCCAGCGGCTGCAACGACGCTTCTCGTGAATGGTGATTGGCATGTTGTCACGTTCACCATTCCGGGCAATGTACAGGCTGATATCAATTCTGCGGAACTGTGGATTGACGGCCAGAAGATTGCGGTGGACTCTACAGATGCTACCGGGGCAACGACTGCTCGCACTGGCTCAATAAACATCGGCCGACGCATCGCGAACATGCAGGAATACAAAGGCAACATTGGCCTGACGGCTTTGCATAACCGTGTATTGGCAGACGGTGAAATTGTCGATTGGCATGGCGATCCGCTTGCGATCCTGCGATTAGAGGATGAGCCGTTTGCTCCACCGGTTGGCGGAACGTATCCGGGGATTCTGCAAGCCGGACAATACATAGGAGCCTTGTAATGGCAGCGAGAGGCAAGGCAATCACGCTGACGTACTTCGCTTGGAACACAAGCGATAATGCGTATCAGCCGGTAGACGCGGCTAACCATACGCTCTGGTTGATCAGGGATGGTGTGTGCGATTCTCCGACGAATCTCCCGGAGGATGTAGCTGAACAGTCTTCTTCGTCTTCTTCTGGTACGTGCAATGATTGCGGGGATGTTGGTGCTTGTCGGATCGCGTTGACTGCTGCTGAAATGGATGCGAGGAGTATCACGATTTCCGGGTGCTCGACTACTGCGGATGTGGTGATCATCCCGGTTTCAGTTACGACTTATCCCGGAGAGCTAGACGACATCTTTGACGGCACGGGTGCCGTGGTGACGCTGCTGAAGTTGGTAGTAAACGCCAATAATGCAGCGGGTGGAATCGACATCGATAATAGTGGCGGTCCGGGCATCAAGGTAGACGGAACGACTTTCGGGATAACTGCCAGATCTTCGGGAGGTCCGGCTATCCATGGCCTCGGTGATGATTACGGAATAAGCCTTAGTGGCGGAACTCGTGGATTACTCGCAGGCGGGAGTAACGGCGGCATTTTGGCAGTAGGTGGTGTTGCAGGGCCGGGATTTGAGTGTACTGGAACTGACGAAGGATTTGTTGCGACGGGTTCTGGTAATAGTGCTGGTATGAAGATCACTGGCGGGTTGACAGGGATCGGCTTAGATATCAACGGCGGCGGCACATCTGGCGTAGGACTTTCGATTGATTCAACGTCTGGAGCGGCAGTAGATATCTCGGCTGCGAGCGGCATGGGTGTAGATATCGATGGTTCGTCTGGTGGCGTGGCGATTGATGCTTCAGGCGGGATAGCAGTTGATGTTACAGCCGCGGCCGGAGTCGCTGTAGACATTGACGGGACAACAGGCGGAGTATGGGTCAATGCGAGCAACGGAAATGCCGTAAAGTATCAATCTGACGGTGGCAACGGACACGGTTTGATTGTTATCGGCGACGGCTCTGGTTCTGGGTTGTTTGTTCAGGGTACTGCTGCCGGCATCAATGTATCCGCTACGACTGTGGGGGTACTCGTCAATGCTGCTACCGGTGTTGACGTTAATGGCACGACTGCCGGTATGACTATCGATGGTGGTTCTGCTGCCGGTTTGCATGTAGGTGGGGCTGCATTTGGTGTCGAAGTTACTGCATCGGCAGGTCCGGGTATCTCTGCTGTTGCATCTGCCGGGAATGATAACGGAATCACGGTTGCTGGATTCGGTACAGGCAATGGAATGGAGCTTACAGGCGGAGCGACAGGACACGGGTTGCACACGCTTGGGGGAGCTACGAGCGGCGATGGATTCCGTACTGAGGCTCAGTTGTTAGGTGCTGGGTTGGAAGCTATTGGAGCCGGTGGCGGGTTCGACATTAGCGGTTCTATCGCAGCCTACAATCCGCTTAGAGCCGTGATGGTAGACGATACGGGGAGTGACACGGATCGCGGGACTGCTTTGCGTGCTGCTTATGCTATTGCTCAGGGGATGAGTCCAACGTCAACGGATAGGGTAACGGTTGTTTTGCCGCCTGGACGTTACAAGCTGACAACTCCCCTTGATCTTGATACCGACTACATCGACTTGGTTGCGTTGGAGCCGGAGAGTGGCGGCGATCGGATGCCGACAGACGACGACTTAGAAGGCGTTTCCGGTCCTTCGTCCTTGGATACATACAAGCCACCGAAGACAGAGGTATACAACGAAGAATCTGCTATCACTACTGTTACTCAATCGGCGGCTAACGTGTGGTTGAAGGGATTCGCGATTGCGCAGCTCAACGATACAAACGTAACACCTACCGAATATCATGCGTTCCACTGCAACATTGCAGATAACGTCGGCAATGTTGGTTCCCTGTATGAGCAGATGTATTTCTGGGTTCGGACGTTCCAAGAGCCGGCTAATCCCCATTATTCGGTTGCATTTGATGAGCACGTAAAAGGGACATGGAAAAATTGCAAGGCGAATGCGGGAGCTTGGCGGATAGGTTCCCTGACTGATTCCGGCAAGGCTACTCTGACGACGGCTTTGGCTGGTGCCAATAACGATATAGATTATATAGCCTTTGCGGCGGGAGCAGCAGGCAATAGCACTACTATCGAGTATCTGAATCCTGGGGGAAATGGTGCTCTTATTGTTACTATTGCGGGCTCAGATATTACTGTCACCTTGGAAAGAGTTGGAGGTGTAATTGCGTCTATAGCAAGTGAAGTGATAGGTGCTGTACTTGCGGCAACTTTCGGTAGTTTGTTGGGGCCCCCTGTAAATGCCGCTGGCAATGACGGAACGGGTCTCGTAACAACCCTGGTTCGGACTAATCTGACGGGGGGATATACTCCAGACCCTGTATTCTCTGCGACTATGTATGATTGTGAGGCGGGAGTATTTTCGTTTATTGGTAGCCTGGGTGATGCAGTCGATTGCCGCCTGGTTCGTTGCCAATCGGTGGGAATATCATCGGGTCATTCTACTCAAGGAGCTAATTCGTTTGGCAGCGGCGGTGCAAGCAAAACTCTCGGTAGTAGTTGCTACTTTGAGGACTGTATAGCGGGTGATGAAAGCTTTGGGTTCGCTCGTACGGCTGCAAGCGCGTTCGTTCGTTGTCGTGCGGGCGACGATTCTTTTGGTTCCCGCATCGAATTTTCAGGCTATGCGGAGGACTGTATTGCCGGACGCAATTCATTCGGCGGAAGGATTGCGGACGCTGTAGCTGTACTGTCAGGCACTCTAGTCAGATGCGTTGCTAAAGGTGCCGATTTGCCGTGGCGAGTAGAGGGAGCAACGATTGAGGATTCTTTCCTCAGCATCGACACCAACAATCAGGCTTGCATCACATTGCTTGCTGACGACACGACGACAATCACCAACAGCACGATCCTTGTGGTGGAAGGCGGGACGGGAATCCCGATCCACGCTGCGGTGGCTCAGAACGTAGCAGCAGTAGGCAATCGCTACAACAATCGTTCCGTAGCTATTAACGGACTCGGAAGCACTGTCACGAACGTTGCTGGCGTGCCGGAAGTCGACGTAACCTATTGGCTCGGCACAGCAGCCGAAGCCGATGTTGCCGGCGTGCCAAATATGAATGTCATCCAAATCAACGGAGCCCTGACAGATGGCAGCCCAGCAATAGCGAATCGGCCGATCCTGAGGTTACAGCAGTTGGATTTGCATTGCGATATCAATGCGCAAGGGGCATTCCAGGCGGTGAACAACAGCGCGAATGGATACGGTTTCAATATGTATGGCGGTGTTGCCGGATGCCGTCAGCAAGGAGACCTTTACGGTTGTGCTCAATATGGTGGTACTGCCGATCTCTTCCTTGGTGATTCCGGCACAATCGAGAACGCCGCCGGCAATGTAATTCAGATCGGGGCGGAATTAGCCGCTCCCGTCATCGTAAACGAATGGGAAACTCAATCACAAGCTGATCCGACGGGATTCCACGTCAACGTTTTGGAGATAGAAGGCAGTGATGCAACGGATATTCTACTGGCAGCAGCTCAGGCGGCAATCGTAGCCAATCATCTCGATCATCTGTTCGCGGTGACTTACGATCCGGCGGCTAAGCCTGGTGTCGCAGATGCTCTACTGAACGAGATTATCGAGAGCGATGGTGGCGTATCCCGATTCACAGGGAACTCATTGGAGCAGGTGTTGATTCATTCAGCGGATAGCGTTGAAGACGAAGCAGACACCCGTTCGCTAGCTGCCACGGTACTCATGTCTACTCATGCTGTGATGACTACGGCAACGAATCTACAAGTAAGGAAGAACGACAACTCGGCATTCAACAACTACACCGTGACTATCGATCCGGCAGCCAAGCCAATGACGGGAATATCGTAATGGCCTTTGTCGATTTCCTCAGACATGCAATCGGTTGGCTGTCTCACGATAGAACGGTTCCCCCGTTCTATGTCGCGGCGGCAGGACTATACAACAGTGGAGCAATAGCAGGAGAGGCGTACAGCACGGGAGCGGCGGCGAGTGAGTTGTTTCATACAGGCTTGGCGTTGAACGCTGACGGCAGTTACGCCGGCGAAGCTTTGGGGAGGATCGATGCCTAACTCGATTGATACTCACGGACAGGTATTTAAGAACGGCACGAAAACGTGTCTTGCTAGGCTTGTAGACGAGTCGGCTAGCCTGATCACTCAGGCGGACTTTGACTTGGCTTCGAGTTCTGGTGAGTGTGGAGCAAACGCGGTTTACACGGTGTACCTGTTGGATCAATGGGACGTTGACACGCGGACTCCGATAGCGGGACACACCAACGTAGGCTTGGACATCACGGACATTATATTCGACGTGTTGCAGACGGACGATTCATGGACGATTGACGATACCGGCTACAACTTCAAACACCAGATTGACATCTGTGCTCCCGGCTCGTCTCCGTTCACTGTAGCGGGTGCGAGGTACTTGGTAGAGTTCACTTTGGCACCGACAAGCGGACAGATCATCATCGTGCGTTATCAGTTGGGGTGCATCTGATGGAAGGCGATCCGCAAAAGCTGGAATACTCAGAGCTGTTGTTACAAAAGGCGATTCTGGATCAGCTTAGACGGAGGCTTTTGACTACTGGGGGATTCACTGACGCTACAACAAACGCGGCAATCAACATCACTTTTCCTCATCACGCGATACATGATGGGTTCGCATTCATTACGGATACCGTTGACGAAACACTGGCAGATAATGACGAGATTATACTTGCCTTCAAGACAATGGCGGGAATTAAACGAGCCCATATGATCTTAGAATTCAACACGCTCGTAGGTGGTGATTTGCGACTATGGGAAGGGCCGACGTGGACAGCAGAGACGGGGACTCTGGTTCCGATACTGAACCGCAAGCGGCTAGCCGTTATGACTAGTTCGGGGTTTTTGCAGGATCAGTCGCAGCCGACGTTCGTTGCGACTGATCAAATGATCCTTAATCCGAACGGGTTTAGTACAGTGCCTGCTACGTCATTGCATCACCTGTTTGCATGGGGAGCACAGGCACGGTTTAGTGGCGGGATTGTACGGGACGCGAACGAATGGCCATTGAAACCTGATACTCAGTACGCAACGGTATTCACGGCGGACGGCGGAAACAACAAAGCACAGGTGATTCTCAATTGGTACGAGAATACTGATAAGGCGTGATCATGGCAAAGAGTGACGCACAAGTAGCGATTGATCTGTTGACGATTCGGGATAACCTCCTGGAATTGATCATCGAGGTGACGGCGGAAGCCAACCCGACGTACAACATCGACGGGGAGAATATCAAGTGGGGTGAGTATTTGGAGAAGCTACAGGCACAGCTTGACAAGGTGAAAAAGCAGATAGCGGCAGTGAATCCGTTTGAACTTCATAGTAGGGGCTATTCAATTTAAGGGGATGAGAGATGGATATTGTAGGCGTAGAGATTCAGTGCGGAAATCCTGGAGACAGGGTGATAAGCGGGCAAGGGATAGTAGTCCTTGTGAACGGAAAGCCGATGCCGCACGTAATCGCGGCCGATGTCCAAATAGCCTGCGACGAAGCAGTAAAAGCTACATTGACAGTTGCCTTGTCGAATGTCCACATTAACGGGGCACTGGGAATGCTCGTAGGTGAACACGACGGGAAACTTTACAACCTCACGGAAGCAGGATAATGGCAGTCGCATCGTTCAGTCCTCACGGCTTAGATGTAGTCCAAGGCACCGAGACAATCACTCTGTCTCGCCGTGGCGATGACAACGTGAGTATCGACGGGACGAAGCGAAGAGCATTGGGATTAGCAGAAGCGGCGAAAAGTGACGGACAGTACACTACCAATGATATCCGGTGGCATATCCCGGTAGACAACCTGGCTGATCCTCCGAGACTTGGAGACGTACTGATTGACGCTGGCTCTGATCGGTTCACGGTGCTTGATGTTCAGCTTGCAACGATCAAGACGCGGTGGAGGCTGATTACTCGGAACGTCCGGATAGTCCATCGGTTGAACGCAAGGGTTACGATCTTGTTTGCCACTTACGAGAAGGGAACAGGCGGAGCGGCTGAACCTGTTTGGCATACTCAGAAGGCAGGCGTATGGGCACGCATCGAACCGAACACTGAGAACCTCGGAGTTGAAAACAACGCACGGCGAACAGTTAAGAGCGTACTGATCTTCGTTGAAACGGATGAGGAAATCGATCACACGAACCGGGTACAATCAGCGGACGGGATTGTCTACAAGATCACGTCTTACACGGGAGCGGAACGGATCGGCGAGTTGGCGACGATACAAGCGGAGGTGACGCCATGGCCGTTAAACTGAAATGGAACGGGAAGCAATTCGAGAAGGCGACTATGGACGCGATCGCCGTTGGGTTGCAGGCTGCGACGTTGGAACTTCACAGGCAGGCTCGATTAGATGCAAGCGTACCTAATCCGGGAGAATCGGTGCCAATCAAGCGGGCGCGTGCGGGAGGCAATGCGTCGAGTCGAACGGTTTACCGGCATAGTTCTAAGGGTAGCTCGTCACCTCCCGGTGAGTCGCCTCGTAAGCGAAGTGGTATTGGAATGGGGAATATCGTATGGGGATTCAGGCGTGGGAGGATGCAAGGCAGAGTAGGGTATACGCGATTGGCTCGCTACATGACATTCCATGAGTTGGGTATCCGGTACGGAAAGAAAGGGCTGCAATACAGGCAGACGATCATCCCGGCAATGCGAGACAACATGCCGAGACTGCGAGCGATATTCGAGTCTGAATCTGTGAGGGCATTCCCGTGAACCTGTTTGAAGTCTTGCACGAACGATGGGCGGCAGATGCAACGCTAGACAACAGCGGTGAGGGGATTCTGCCTGCATCAAGGGTATTCACGGGCCAATCACTTGCGGCGTTCGATTCGGATCGGCTCCCTTTCGCTGTGATGGACAAAGGATCGGGTAGGCCGATCATGCAGTCGAGTGCCGACAGTGGGACGCCGTGTAATGAGGCAGTTGATTCGATAGGGGTTCTAATCCAAATCTTCCACGAGAATTGGGATGCAGGCGAAGCGATTATGAACGCTGTTAAGTCGCTTTACAATCGCACGAACTTTGATTTGGCAGGGACGGACAAAGTGTTGACGATGGAACGTGACGACGATTCTCACTTTCAAGAGAATGATGGGACATGGCGGTTTCTGATTTCATTCCGAGTGCTAGTCTATCTACCGGCGGGGGTGTGATATGTCGACGTTTATAGGGAAGTGCCAAACGCAACTCGGTTGGAAGTGGGTAGACGGAGCGAAGGACGATAGCAAGCTCTTGTACTTGAAAGACATCGTAGACGTGGCAGCCGACGAACGCAGTAAGGCAGTCTGGCACACGGAGGATCGGATAGTAGTTCCCGGCACGCCTGACTTGTGGGACTTGACGGCGTTGGAACGTATCGTCTTGCAGGACACGCATATCACGACTTTCGTGCTGATCAACTTCGTTCACATCGTCAACCTGAATACATCGGAAGGAACGCTGATTGTTGGAGGTGCTACCTTTAATGCATGGTGGATGCCGTTTGGCAACTACACTGACACGATCGAAGTACCTCGTAATAGTCCACTCCTGTTAGGTAATCGTCAAGACGGTTGGCCTGTAACGGGGAGCCCGGAAGGATCGAGTAGTAGTGGGGATTCCACGTGGGACAACATCTTACAAGTGGCGGCAAGTGGTGCTGCCGTAACGTATTCGATCGCAATTATCGGCGACTTGTCCTATCCGACGGACAGTAGCTCAAGCTCAGGATAACAGGAGGTGTACTATGGCGGTTATTAGTGGTAAGGACGGGAACCTGACACGTGATGGGGTGCAGCTATGTCCCATCATCAACTGGACGCTTTCCAGAACGAGTAACAATCCGGACTACGCGGCAAACGATACCGGTGGAAAGAAGGCTCGGGTCAAAGGCGTGACTGATTCTTCAGGAACGTTCATTCTGAATAGCGAAGCCGCACCGGTTGCGGAAGGCGACAAGATTGTGCTCTTACTCGAAACGGGTGTAAGTTCGTATTCCGAGGACGCAATCGTTGACGAGATATCCACGGAATGCGATATCACGGACGGCGGTATCGTAGCGTGGACTGTCAATTGGTCCGGCGATGTTGCAGCGCCGGTTTGTAGCTCAGGCTAGAAAGGAATGAGCACGTGAATCTCAATGAGATTGTGGCGGCGGAAAGTAGCTTCACAGTCAACGGCAAGACGTATCAGACATCACCACTCACAGCGAGAGAACATGCTAAGGTACAAACTCGCATTCTCTCGATGCGTGGCGATCCGATTGAGGTAGCTCGCAAGCTTGCAGATGTGTTGAACCCTGAAGAGCGAAAGGAGTTGTTCGAGAAGGCGTACAACGATGCCGTGAGGGCCAAGATCGTCACGGCTGGTGAAGTAGACGCCTTTATGAATACCCTTGAAGGTACGGTGTACTGTATCTATTTGAGTCTTCAGAAGTACCATCCGGAGATTGACGAGGATGAGGCGGCGTCACTTGTCGAGCAGCAAGGCAGAGAGTTCCTTGACGGGATAATCACTGAATTGCAAGCAAAGGTAGGTGACGCTACTCCGGAACAGATTGCAAGACTTGTGGCAGACAAAGAGGCTGCATGGCTTTCTGAGTTGATTTGCAAAATCGCAGGGTTGCCGGAGGGAAACTCGGCGAGCCCGGCTCAGGGGGAGACGGAGTTGACAGGCCACTCCCTTGGGAACGATGGTTCCAAGAGCTGAGTCGGGCAAGGAATTGGACTTACGAGCAGATATCCGGGATGACAATCGCACAGATAATGTCAGTCATGGCAACACCTACGGAAGGTAAGATCGGAAAGAAGAGCGTCGCACAAGTCGAGGGAATCCGCGGACAGCGTAAGCAGTGGAAGGCGAATTGGGTAGAGCAAGAGGTGGCACGTTATGGCAGCTAATGAATTTGAACTCGCCGAGGCTTTCGCTACGCTAGACTTGCGAGGGCAGAGTAAGTTCATGAAGGGGCTTGCTGGTGTCCGCAAGAGTCTGGAAACCGTGCAAGCCAAGTTGAATGCGGTTGCTAAGCATGCTCAGCGAATGCTGATTGTAGCCGGTGGTTCGTTGGCTTTGTTTGTCAAGATCGCTGCCGATGCTGAAGAGACGGCAAGCAAGTTCAACGCTGTATTCAAAGAAGGTACTGACGCGGCAAGGCAGTGGGCTACTGAGTTTGCTGCGGCAATCGGCCGTTCACGGTTTGCTATTGAGGGGTTCTTATCTACGTTTCAGGATACGTTTGTGCCTCTCGGGTTTGCTCGCGCGCGAGCAGCAGCACTATCTCAGCAGTTGGTAAAATTGGCCATTGATCTTGCGAGTTTCAACAACATAGCCGAAGAGGAGGCAGTTAGGCGGCTTACGGGTGCTCTGGTTGGCGAACACGAGAACGTCAGAAAGTTTGGGGTAGTGCTGGGAGAAGCTACCATTAAACAAGAGTTATTGAATATGGGGCTCAAGGGAGGCATAAAGGCAGCTACGGAACAGCAGAAGACAATGGCTCGTCTCAGTATCATCCTGAAGGCGACGACAGATGCTCAGGGTGATGCAGCACGGACAGCAGGCTCAACGGCAAATCAGTTTCGAGCTTTGAAGTCGCAGGCGATAGAAGCGGCTGTAGTGTTAGGACAGATATTCATTCCGATAGTCAACACTTTGACGACGGGACTTCAGGGGTTGGCTAGAGCGGTTAGTGGTCTCACCAGCGAACAGAAGTCTGCGGTTCTGACGTGGACGATTTGGAGTGCTGCTGTACTCGGAATAGCGATCATCCTGCCAAAGGTGATAGGTCTGGTTCTTGGGTTGGCAAAGGCAATTGTAGCGTTGAAGTTGGCAATGACATTTGTGGGTGGCCCGATATCCGTTCTGTTAGGCGTATTAGCACTGACAGCAGCCGCTTTCATAAACGCCAAAGCTCAGGGGATTAGTTTTGGCGAATCGCTCTTGCAGATGAAGGACATGATACTCGGTACTAAGTCGGCATTGGAAGAATTGAACAAGGAAAGTCTAGTCGGGTTGACTGCACGTGGCGAGAAGGCAGTCAAAGAGAAAGATATCGACACGGCTCACAAGCTGGTTACAGAAGAAGGCAAACGATTAAGGACGGCAGAGAAACGATTGAAGGTAGAGGAGGCTGATTTCAAGAGGCAAAAGCAACTTATCCGCGGACTGCGTGTCCCCGAATCGCTACGTGGTGCAAGGCTCGATGTCGAGCAGGCGAAATTGAGGGTAGCGAAGGCTCGCGAACGTGCTGGAGCCCCTAGGCCGTCTGAGGTTCAGAAGGAAGAGAACCGCCAGCTTGATCAAGCTATCGCGAAGGCCACAAAGATAGTGACGTTGCGGAGGGAACAGGTAAGGCTCGCACAGGTGGAACTACGGAGGCGTGCGGGTGGAGGAGCACGCGAGGAACCTCTTGCAGAGCGTGCACGGATTGTTCTTAGGCGGGCTCAGGATACCCTTGCTGAAGCCAGGAAGAGGCTATCAGAGGCCGTAGCAGAGCGGGCCTCTATTGCACGGGGAAGGCAAGCTGTCAGGCGTGATATCCCTCGTGGACTATTAGGGACTGAACCGCTTGGCTTGCCTCCGAGTAGTCCGGCTGCGAGAGGAGTACAAGCACTAGGGGAAGGGATTCAAGATGCAATCAGAACATTCAGACAGATCATGCAGTTGGGACGAGAGGCATTAGCCGGACAAGCCGTAGAAGACTTTATCCGAGAACAGCGTGGCCTAGTGGATTTCCTCCGGTTTGAGATAGACGAGAAGGCACAGGAACGCCTCGCCAAAGCAAGGGAGGGTTTCGCTAAGCAAGCTGAGAAACGAGCAGAGCGAAGGCCGGACGCGGCATTCATAGGCTTCTCGCAATTGGCTCGTACTACCCAACAGGAGATCAGCCGTGGCGAGAACGAGATGATCAAGCTTGACAAAGAGCTTTTGTCTGTCACGAAGAAGATACTTGTCGAAGCTGAGAAGGAAAAGGAAGAGGTGCTCCAGCCATGAGCGTAGCATTCAAAGAACTCGCAGGTAGTCCAACGGAAACGATTGGTTCTGACGGACTGAAAGCAGAGCGTAATGTCTTATGCCTGTGGACGGATCGGTTTCTGTTGGCACAGGAGCTACTTGGTGATGGGTATGCGTTTGGCACTCAGGGCAAGGCACCGTATCCACTAGCTAACGCAGTGGTTGCAATGCGTGTTGCGATGAAACCTTTTGACGACGTGCCTAGCGAACAGGATGAATGCTTTACGGAAATTGCAGAGCAGATCAACACGTTCAATAACCCGCAATTCGCAGTGGTTCGGATCAACTATGAACTGTTAACAAGTGGTGATAGGGAAGATTTGCCGGAGATTGAAGACGATACATTCCTGACGTATCGGATGGATCTTGGTGGCGAGTTTATGAAGAAGCCGGGGCAGTCCCTCAAGTGGGAGTTCGGGCCGGAGCCTCCGGCTGAAGCAGATGTTCCGCCGGAATCAGTGCCTACGGTTCGCGTGTCGATATCAGAACATCATCTATCCTGGAGTCGCGTACTCAATCCGCCGTGGAATGTCATCCATGAGTCGATAGGGCTGGTAAATGCAGAAATCTTTATGGGCTATCCGCCTGAAACACTGCTGTTTGATGGATGTTCTGCGAACAAAGAATTTGTTCAGCTTGATGAATTGCTCGAACCACAGTTTGCTTGGCGTCTTGATTATGTATTTCGGGAGAGATCCATCAAGACGAAGAATCTTGCTGGAGGTGACTTAGGTATACCGGTTGCTGGTGCCGCCGGTTGGAATCACGTTTATCGCTCGGTGCCGTTCGAGGAGCCTCGGTGGGACAAGCTAGTCGATGAGAACGGCGAGCACCTGTATCGGACAACAGACTTTGCACCTCTATTCCAAGATGCTGGTGCATAATGGCACTTAAACGCTATCAGGCAGGCGATCCTACTCGCACTACGGTGCATAGCGTTGACCGCCTGAACGATCAGGTTGGCCAAACGAATCGGGTAATATCTCCGGGGACTGCGGGATTAGCTCAGTACGGTACACCGGGGACTACGTTCGATCCACCGTACGAGCCTGAGCACAAGCTGTTTGAGCTGACTCAGCAGGTATGGATGCCGACGGATGCAGGTGCTCCGATTCCACCGGGATTGACTTCTTTGCCTGACGTGCCTTACACTCTCGAAGCAAAGCGAGTATGGGTAGATCATGCCGACAATGAATACGGCGGCATAGACAACTCTCCGCCTACAGTGCTCTTCTTTCCAACAGCACAGAACTCGGATGAGGTTGGCGGATACGAACCGGAACGTCGGGTGTTCGCTGACTACAATCAACAGGCTGGCCGATGGGAATGTCCCGAACGGTGTTGTGATGCGTGCGAGCCGTGCTCGTCGTCTAGTTCTGGAGAAGAAGAGGAATCGTCGAGTTCCGGTGAGCCGCCATGCTTCTGCGTTTGGTGGCTGTGGTGTCCGTGTCCGCCGTTCACCAATGCTGATCTTGTTACATCTTCGTCGTCAGGGTGTCCACGCGAAGATGAGTGTGACGAAGCACCTGGACAATGGACAGTCATTCCTGAAAAGAGCGACGACTGTCCGAACCCGGAACCGCCTTGTATCAAAGGACAGTATTACGGACAGGTTGAGATCAAGTGTCAGTGTGGTTGCGAAGTCTGCGACGACAATGATGCACCGGATACCGTGCGTCTTCTGTTTGACGGTGTGTCGGATGGCAACTTCTGTTTTGCCTGTGCGGACATCAATGGGGTGTATCATTTCCTAGAACAAGTCAGTCAGTGCTGTTGGGAAGGGCCTATGATCGGAGGCGGTAGCAGCAGTAGTGACCCCACATGCAGCTTGCAAGCCGAGTATTGTATCAGTGAGAATCTCTTGGAACTTGTCATTCATATCAACGATGATCCGGAAGTCATTTACGAATTAGTCGTGCCTTCGGGGTTTGACTGTACTACTATGCGGACGTTAGAGAAGACGTTTGAGCACGATCCTGGCGAGTGTAACTGGCCTAATACGATGCAAGTCTTACCGGGGACGGGATGAAAATCTTTCTTTGCGGCTACCCTTCTGCCGTGGGTGGTGCCTGTACCGAGGCATGGCATACCGTCAAGCTGTTACGCGAACACGGTGTAGAAGTTACGGCTATCCCGACTTGGATAGCTGATTCTCATTGGCGTCGCAAGATGGACGCTATCGGTGCCGAGACGATTCAGACTCTACCGCGTAACGGGCCTGAAATGCTGCCAGGCGTTCCGGGACTGAAAGGCAGTATCGTTCTCTCGTTCTGTAATGGTAACTTCCTCAAACAGGCGAATACCTTTCGGACTCTCGGCTGCCGGATCATCTGGGTGAACTGCATGACGTACCTGTTTGTCGCGGAGAAGAAACACTACGCCAAGTATGGCTCGACGTTTGATCGGTACGTGTTTCAGTCGCACTATCAGAAGAGCATCTTGGAGCCTCAGTTGAGAGGATTCGGATACAAGCCTGAGAACGGACACCTGATACGCGGTGCATTTGACGTGAATGAATTCCCGTTGAATCCTGCTGATCAGAACAACGGCGATCCGTTTACGATCGGACGGATTTCGCGAGCGGCTCCTGATAAGTACAGTGCGAATATGTGGGCGATCTATAGCCGGATTGGCAGGATGATCAGGCAGCCGATGAGAGCCAGAGTAATGGCGTGGAGCAAACAGGTACAGAACAAATGCGGAGAGGCAGGCAGGCACAACGTGCGAGCCGAGTGCCTCAAATCGGACGCAGAATCCGCTCAGACGTTCCTTAGTAAGCTCCACTGCCTGCATCAATGGAACGGGGGTGCTGGCGAAAACTGGCCTAGATCGGGACTGGAGGCGATGTCGGCGGGTGTCCCGTTGATTGTCCAAGCCAAGTGGGGTTGGCGAGAAATGGTTCGTCATCAGGAGACAGGCTTTTTGTGCGAGAGTGACGAGGAATCAGAGTACTTCGCGGCAAAGCTAGCCTATGAACCTCAGTATCGGATGAGTATCATTGTGGCAGCACGGGAGCAAGTCGAGCAGGAACACGCTAACAAAGAGAAGATTTGGGAAGGATGGAAGGCATTGCTGGAGAGTATGCAATGATCGGCGAGACGATATTCACGCTGGTGCTGATTTCATTGGCGGTGTCGTCGATGTCGATGACTGTCTCTCAGACGGCGATGTTCCGTCCGTTCCGTCTCAGGCTGTACGCTCGGAGTCGTTTCCTTGGCAAGCTTGTCTCATGTCCTTATTGCCTGAGTCATTGGCTGGCTTTCGGATTCGTTGGTTGGAGCGGATGCTTTCAAGGGGTGCTCGGTTTCATACTGGCGAGTTTCGCCGTAGTGACATTGGCGAGTTTCTCTTCACTCGTGATAGCTTGGTTTCTAGAGGAGATAGATCGATGAACGAATATCCTCAATTGGTACGGCGGTTCATGCTGCCGAGAACGGCTCACTGTTGTAAAGGAAAGAGGTGCTAGCTATGTGCGAAGCGTTGGTGGAACGTGTCCAGAAAGCAATCGACGATGCCAAGGAACACAAGTCGCGACTACCAAAGGCGACAATGGACGTTCGCGGCTGGATTAGCCCGAAGATACGGCACCTGTTGAACAACCTATGTTCGGCACCGGATACCGTGTACCTGGAAGCTGGACTATGGCAAGGTGCTTCATTGATATCGGCTCTTGCAGGCAACGAAGATACTGTGAAGGCAGCCTATGGAATTGACAATTGGCGAAACTGCCCGAAAGGTAGATCCATGAAGGGACGGTTCGACACGCATGTTAGAAGGCATTTAGGCGAGACTGTTCCGAACCTGACTGTATTTGACGCGGACTGCCTCAAGATGCCGGTAGCAAAGATCAAGGAACCTGCAACGATCTTCTACTACGATGCCGATCATTACGCGACAGACAGAGGCACGATGAGGTTCTTTGAGCGTCTAGCTAGTCCGTGCGTTTTGTTGTTGGATGATTGGTACAACCATCAACCAATACGAAAGCACTGGCGGAAAGCCGAAGCCGAAGGCGAGATGGAAGTCGTGCAGGAATGGGAGCTACCTACGAAAAACAAGCTAGGCGATCTTGATTTGTGGTGGATTGGCTTGTATGTGGCTGTGCTGCAAAGAAAAAGGGATTGTTAGATTATGTGCGAAGCATTGATCGAATGTGTTCAGCAAGCGATAAACGATGCTAAAGAGCATCGATCCCGGTTGCCGGAAGAGGCTGCAAAAGTACCCGGCCAAATCAGTCCGAAGATACGGCATCTGTTGAATAATTTATGTGCGGCTAAAGAAACGGTGTATCTTGAATTAGGACTCGGAAGGGGAGCGTCTTTAATTGCAGCCTTGGCAGGTAATGAGGATACGATCCTGAAGGCTTACGCGATAGACAACTTCGCAGGCGAGGACAATTTCAGGGGAGTCGCTAAGCAACCCTATAACCCAGAAGCAGAACGCACTTTTGATGCCTATGTCGCAGAGCATCTTAATGGTTGCCAGGATCGGCTCACGAAGATATGTGCGGATTTGCATACCGTGTCGCCGGATCTTATTAAGCAACCGATTACGGTGTTCTATTACGATGCCGATCATAAGCAGACAGGCCGGGGAGTGCTGCGGTTCATGCCGCGAATGGCTTCACCATCTGTCATATTGATAGACGATTGGTGTCTTGATATGGTCAGAGCAGATTGGCGGCGTGCTATACAGACAAGCGACATGACGATTGTCGAGGAGTGGGAGTTGCCAATCCGCAAGGTAGGCGATCTTGACTTGTGGTGGTATGGGTTTTATGTAGCGGTATTGCGGAGAAAGAAAGCAGTTTGATGCAAACGTTATTGCTGGCTCACGGCAAGCGTACCATTCCACGGGGACTTACTGATATCTACGCCTTCCTTCGGCAGCGTGGATACTCCGTGGAATTCCGGCATCTATACGGGGATTTGTCTAGGCTAGATGCTGTAGACGGAACGCCTGATTACGTCGGCATATCGTCTTTTACGACGAACAGTCCGGACACAATCGAGTTAGCAAAGCGATCCTATCAACGCTGGCCGAAGTCGAAGATAATCCTCGGTGGAAGGCATATCTGCGACGACATCCTAGAACAGGATCAGGGATTGGAATTGCTAAGCGTTGCCGACTATCTGGTTGTCGGTGACGGCGAGTATGCCATGATCGATATCATCGAAGGGAACCCGGATCAGATTGTCTACGGCAAGCTTTTGTCAAATGACGATTACCGCAATTTGCCTCTGCCTGACATGAGCTTTGTAAAGGCAAACTTCCGTGACGAAACTCATGGTGTATTGCTTACCCGAGGGTGTCCGTTCAACTGTCTTTTCTGCGGGGACCATCGGGACAAGCTTGCCTACAAAGAACCTGACGCAGCAGTCGCCTATCTGCGGGAATTGTCGGTAGCCGTTAATCATTCATTGTTTCTGTATGATGACGTATTCACTGCAAACCGAGCATGGCTCAGGGACTTTGCCGACGAATATGCTCGGCAGAAAGCGACGTTCAAAATGCGTTGCTTTATTCATGCGAGGTGCTTCGATGAAGAGATAATGGATCTGTTGCTGTCCATCGGCACGCATCAGGTAAGCTTGGGAGCCGAGTCTGGTGACGATGAGATTCTACGTGCTATCGGCAAACATACTACGTGCGAACGTTATCGAGAGATCCATACGATGTTTGCCGATAGTCCGATCACGCTACATGTCTTGTGGATGCTCGGGAATATCGGCGATACGAATGAGACAATGAGGAGGACTGTCGAGTTGTCTCGGCAGGTAGGTAATACAGTGCCTTGGTTCTCATTTGCCATTCCGTTCCCTGGCACGAAGTTCTGGCACGTCGCCAAAGATTACGGGAAGATTATTGATTGGAACTTCTCTCATTGGGACAACCGACATGTAATCTTTCTGCCTCATGGTGTGACGGAAGGTGATCTGCATAAGTGGAAGAGATTGGGGACTCAAAGATAATGGGTCGATATCGATGTAAAAGGCTTGAGATACATGTCGCTCATTCCTGCAATCTGCGGTGCGAGGGATGCTTACATTATTCGCATATCGATACGAGTGGCATTGTCACATTGTCTGAAGCTGAATCCTGGATGGCACCCTGGAGGAATCGCCTTGAACCGGGAACGCTGAATCTATTAGGAGGGGAGCCTGCGCTGAATCCCGATCTGGCTGATTTCATCTTGCTTGCACGAAAGATATGGGGGAAGAAACCCAGGATAGTAGTCACGACAAACGGACTGCTTTTGCATCATCATCCACGTCTACCTGCCGTACTCGCTTCCGCAGGGGTGGATTTGGATATCTCTATACATCATAGCTCTGAAGTTTATCTGCAACGACTACGACCAATCAAACTGCTAGTCGAACGATGGCAGAGACAGTACAGTTTACAGGTACATTGGACAGTAGCTTACGAGATATGGCACAGGGGTTATCGGGGTACTCGTGAAGCTATATTTCCTTTTGATGATCATAATCCTGCCGCTAGTTTTCAGAACTGCACGCAAGGCCGTGAATGCCATCAGTTGCTTGAAGGCAGATTGTGGAAGTGTGCATTACTGGCTTATCTTCAGTTGCAATCAAGGCTGCGTAAGCTAGATCAAAGTTGGGCACCTTACTTAGCTTATGAAGGTTTGCCGCCTGATTGCACTGACGGTCAGTTGAGTCGGTTCCTTAGATTGGTTCCGGTTCCTCAGTGTGCAATGTGCCCGACAGTACGAGTACCTTACTCATTGCCTAATCCCTTAGCGAAACATGAATGATGCGAATACTCTTTTGCTACAAGGTGATAGATCAATCCAACGCCTTGCGTCAAGCAAAATATGAACTTCATAAGCTAGGCTGGACGTTGGACGATAAGCATTGCCGTAATCATGCTCAATGCAATGCAGCGATAACGCCGGACGCTGACGTTCTTATGGTGCATCAAAACCTCGTAGAGTCTGTGATAGATGACGGACGGCCGGTGGTTATCTTCGAGAAGATCGACGGTGCTCAGTTGGCAACTTCCCGTAACTGGATTGAGCATCCTAACGTGAAGGCGATAATCAAAGGGTATAAGCTGAAGCCTCCGAAGTTGAACGATATATGTGGTCGTGTCTTTGGAGACATGCTCATCAAGGCAGGCGTCAAAGCCAAAAAGAAAAGCATGACGTTTGACGATCCAATGCAGAAGCCGTTGTCTGATCAGGCACTAGCCAAGATCAAGGCAGGTTATGGATTTGGAACGTATCCGCATCTTCGAGGGTATGCGGAACATCCGGTGAGGTTCGACGCTCCTCGTCGATACCACGTCCATTGTGCTGCTACGGTAAGCTATAGCGGCAGTGAGATAGAGACGCATCGACGGCTAGCCGTTGCAGCCGCGAAGTCGTACGGAGGGCCTTCGTTTCATGCTTTCGGAAGGACAGTTCCGGGACTGCGTTATCAAGAGTCTATGTTGCAGTCCTATGTAGTGGCGAGCCCCTGGGGATGCGGAGAGGCTTGCCACAGAGATTATGAGGCCATGCTGTCTGGTTGTGTGATGGTGAAGCCGCGGACGGATCATGTTGACTGCTGGCCGGATATATATCGAGCCAATGAAACCTATATCCCTTGTAGGCTAGACTTCGCTGATTTACACGACATCGTCAAGCGAATCGTCAAAGAATGGCCGGCATTTAGAGCGATGCGAAAACGCAATCGACAGATGGTGTTAGACTCAAGGAAACCTGAGGCGATAGCGAAGCGAATCGCGAATATCTTGGATGAGATTCTATGATACCGATATTACTTCTCTGGCCGCCGAAGACAGCAGGATCATCGATATGGTCTTGCCTGGAATCGTTATCTCTGTCTACGCAGAGAGTTACTCCCTCACGTCCATTTCGGGATAATGTCACTGTTACCACGTTTCAACACGCCGGGATACCATGGCTGCTAAAGCACAAGGTGTTGACCGATAATTGGCTTGAGAAGCGATGGAAGTTTGGATTTGTCCGTAATCCGTGGGGTCGGCTCGTATCAATATACCACCATATGCATCAAGGCCGTAAAGATCAACGGAGGATTGCACGGCGGGAAATGCCGGACTTTGCAGGGTTCGTAGATTGCGTTTGCGGTTCGGTGTTGCAACCTGTTGGGCAGACTCTCGTCGGCGGGTTGTGGTATGCGAATCAGCAGGATGATTGGCTATATAGGCCGGACTTTGTGGGTAAAGTGGAATCGATATCGCAAGACTGGAAAGTGATTCAAGACAAGCTTGGGTTCATCCGTCCGTTGGCAAAGATAAACACGTCTAAGCACAAGCCGTATCAGGAGTACTACACTGAGGTGCTGAGAGACAAAGTGGCGTTACGTTATCGATCCGAAATAGAACGCTATGAATACGAGTTCGACAAATGAGCTTCACTATCGTAACGAGCGTGTCGCCTAACTATGCCGATGTGCTCCAGTTCTGTATGCCAAGTTGGATCAAGTGGTCTGGGGCTAGCAGTATCATCGTGAATCGCATCGAGTCAGAATCCTATGATGGTGAGTCTGCTTGGCAAGCCGGAGATCAACCGGGTGAGTCGTGGTATGCCAATGTGATCCTCCGTTGCGAAGCTATGCGTGATAGTACATTACAGGCAATGCACCGTGGGGAACGTGTGTTAGCCTTAGACATCGACTGTGTGGCTCTACAGGACTTATCAGGAGGGTTCAGCGAGGAGCATGCGTTTTCGGCGGCCTCTTGGTGTGGCTGGCCTGATATCAATATGGGAGTTCTGTTTTTCAATACGAACCTTGACTACCCGTTTGAGGAGTTTCTCAACGAAATGGCAGTCAATGTAAGGGAACGATGCGAGTCGTTGATCGAAAACCCTGGAGACACGTGGACTGCTGGTGACGAGGATGTATGGCGGGAGATGCTCCAGCGTGAGGAACAACACGTATGCAAACTCGATTGGTTGGAGTGGAACTTCTGCGATCACCCTCAGCATTGGAATAAACAAATGAGGCGACACAAGGACAAGATTCGGATAGCTCACATCAAGACACGAAGGGGGTTGCGTCCGGCTCCTCAAGCGGCGTTGGAGAAGTACTTCCCGGAGAAGCTTTAATGTCATTCGCTATCATCGCCTGTGCATCGCCGAACTATGCGGAGGTTCTCCGATATTGCGTGCCGAGTTGGATCAAGTACGCAGGGGCATCGCGGATTGTAATCGAACAGGTAAGGGAAGATTCGGACGATATATCATCATGGCATATGAATCTTGCGTTACGGTGCGATGTGATACGGGACGCTGTACTGGAGGCATCCAAGCGAAAAGAACGCATACTCGCTCTTGATCTTGATTGTGTGGTGCTCAAGGACTTGTCCGGAGGATTCAGCGATAACCATGCGTTCTCTGTTGCACGGTGGCCAAACGTCAACATGGGCGTTCTGTTCGTCAATACTGCGGTGGCGTTCCCGTTCAAAGCGTTCTTTGACGAGACATGCAATCGCGTGCGACGGCAATGCACGGAAGCTGCTGCGAAACCAAACGCACGGCAGGCGGTAGATGAACAGGGGATATGGCAGAGGATGTTGCACCGGAGAGGCAAGCACGTCCGGAGGTTGGATATGAATGAGTGGAACTTCTGCTACCACCCGCAAGACTGGGACAAGAAAATGGGCATACACAAGGACGCGATCAGAATCGCTCATTTGAAAGGTAGACTGACAATGCGGCCGGCACCTCTGGCTGCCTTGCACAAATATTTTTCGGAGGATTTCTAATGTTCGACTGTCGTTATGGGCAAGCTGCCTTGTTTCAGGATGCAAGCCGCAAGGAACGCATTGTACTGCCGGGACTGTCTATGGCTGAGCTAGGCAATCAGAGAATCTTCAAAGATGCGATCGGTGCGGAAGTGCCGACGAAAGGGGTCTTTGAGTTGTTTGGTGTTCGTCATGTCTCGTTTGACATCAACGGGAGGGACGGTGCATTAGCCTATGATTTATCTAAGCCTCTCCCGGACAAGTTCTATGAAACGTTCGACGTAGTTACAGACTTCGGCTGCATTGAGCACGTCGATGGCCAATATCAGGCATGGCGAAACGTCCACAATCTCTGTCGCAAAAACGGCGTGATGATACATGCAATACCGGAAGTGGGAAGTTGGCCAGGGCATTGTCTCCATTGGTACGATGCTGAGTCGCTGGACAACTTGGCGGTAGGCTGTGGGTATACGACGGTCATCATGCGTCGTGTCGAACATTCTCAGCCACACCGCAACCTACATGCTATCGCCTGTTGTTTCAGGAAAGGCCGTGGAGAATTCATTGATCAAGACACCTTCGCAGAGATTATGACAGGTGGTGCAGAATGACAGTAGATGTAGCTCTTGTGACGTGGCCGAATCATATTCAACGTTGGAGGTACTTCCAGATAACGGCCTTGTCTCTGTTTGCAGGACTAACGGGATGCAAGATACGGTATCGGTGTTCTGCTGAGAGTCGTCGCGATCCGAAACATCAATGGTACGGCGAAGAGTTGTCCGCATTCTGCCAGCAACATGACATACAACTGCAATGGCACGGCAAGCCTAGCTTGGGTGGCAATATGAACTCTGCCCTTCGTATGTGTGAGAACGACACGATTCTACTTGTCCAGGACGACTGCATGTTGGCGTATCCTCTCGACTTGTCGGGCGACGCAGGATTATTGCAGGCTGATCGTAGCGTTGACATGATCCGGTATCAGTGGCCGCCGAAGCATAGCGTGAATAGATGCAGGCTGCTCCCGCGGAAGGATGAACGGAGACAGTTTGAACTAACCGGACGATTCTATTCGGATCGTCCACACCTGAGGAGACGGGACTACATGCAGAAGCACGGATGGTACACGACGCAAGGATATCATGGCAAGTCTGAAGTTGACATGGCAGACACGTTGCGTGCCAATAACGCGATGATCCTTGCGGCACAACAGCAGTATTTTGTCCACTTCGGCCACGTGTCGTCCGTAGTGAACGACGGAAGATCAAGAGCATTCAGTAGGTGAATCATGGTGTTGACTCTGACGGAATGCATGAAGGGCATAGATGTAGGCTTGTTAGAATCTCTGCCTATGCGGCATCGACGAAGCAAGACTCAGAACCATGGCCGAATGAAATATTGTCGATGGCAGGACTCGATGCCGGAAGCCATGAACCGAGCCAACGATCACGGGTTGGAAGGCAAACGTCCCGTGCGAATCCTGGACATCGGTTGTGGCTTCGGATACTTTGTTCGGTGCTGCAATGTCTTGGGACATGATGCGATGGGGTTGGAAGTTGACGACGCCTTGGCTCGTGAAGCCTGTTTGATACTGCAAGCACCGACGGTTCATCAGCCTTTGGTAGCTCAGCAAGGATTGCCTCAGCGGTTGACTAGCTTCGACTTGATCACGCTCTATCGTGTGGAAGCTTATGGTTGGATGCTCAATGATTACGCCTACCTGATGCGTGATTTGATTAAGCGGTTGGCTTACGGCGGGGAGCTGTTTGTTGATCCAAACTACGGTAGGGTGCGTGAGCGCATCATGCAACGAAAGTGGTGGCGGCAGTTTGTCGATTCGGCTGTAGTCGGTAAGCAACGATGTCATGGTATCAGTATCCAGATTGGGAAAGCCTAAATGAGCGACGTATCAATGGCATGCGACAGATAAAGGGATAAGCGATGATTGATATAGCTATGACGACATGGCCAAACCATCCTCTCCGGTTGGAATACTTTACGCGGACTCTGAAGACGCTAAAGAAACACCTAACGGCAAGCAATCATCAGATACGCTTTGTCTGTTCAGCCGAGACAAAACGTGATCCGATGTTCCCATGGCAGGGTGACGGACTCGAAGAGCTATGTAAACGAGAATGCGTGGAACTTCATTGGCGAGAAGCCAAACCGAATCTCGGAGCAAACATGAACGCGGCGATACGGCTTTGCACGTCACCGATCATCATGGTTCAGCAGGATGATTGGATGCTCAAGGAAGACTTGGATATCTCGCCTGGTGCTGAGTTTATGCTTGCACATTCTGAGATAGACTTGCTTCGGTATTCATGGCCTGACGTAGACTTTATGCGTCCGAAGTTCAGGGACAGAGGCGACGGTTGGAATGATGTCCACATAGGCAGCGAATGGCTCTATGGTGACGATCCGCACCTGCGACGGCAGGACTTTATGGAGAAGTGGGGGTGGTATTTAGAGGGAGGCCCTCACGCTTCTGCATCGGCGGACTTGATGGGAAAGCTACGTCGTGGCGATGCTAGGCTCGTAGCTTCTCAGAAGTGTTACTTCCAGCACTTCGGACAAATCTCGTCGTATCCAAGAGCGAAAGAACCGCGGCCACGGAGAAGACGATGATTGATGTAAGTGTGATCATCCTGAGTTGGGAGCGGCCGGCATTGCTTCGGGAATGTATCGCTCGCTTGCGAAAGTGGTTCCTGCAAGACATGGAATGGGAGCTGATCATTGCTGACGACGGCTCGGAATCGAAAGAGGTGCAAGCGATATTGGCGGAGAACGACGAGGCTTGCGTGATCAGGAATCCGGATCGTGGCAAGTACCATCCCGGATACGTTCTGAACAGTGCGTACGCAGCCTGCAATACGGACTACGTGCTCTACCTGGAAGACGATCAGTTTCTGCGATACGAGTTCACTGACGAGTATATGTCAGTGATTTTCCAACTGTTCTCAGATCATCCCGACATCCGACTAGTGAAGCTGGCTAAAAGCTGGCATGGGGACATGAAACCTGAGCCTGTCATGGCATACGGAGATTACGTGTTTCAGTATGGCTGGAAGACAGAATACAGCTATTCGTTCCAGGCTCACATAACATCCGGCAAGCTGTTTGACAGTCTCGGGCCGATGCGAGTCGATAAAAATATGGACAGTTTGGAATGGGAACGATCTGCGTTATTCAACAGGAAGAAGCATCGGTGGGCTCGTGTATCGAAGCTCAAAGATGTCGAGGACACCACAGGGCCGTTTGAACATTGGCAGATGCAGAAGTTTGCAACATCCAGGATCAAAGGCCACCATTGCAGATAAGGGAAACCGTGTACGTAATTCGCTGCTGCTACGACGTGAGGGGATGGGCCTACTTCCAACGCTGTTCGGCGTTACTGAAGTACAAGCCGGCAGACTTCGAGGTAAGCATTGGGCCGAACTACGGTGACGCCTTGAAGCGTCGTCCTCATGACTTGATCTTCACGCTTGTCTATCCGTGTGCGAAAGATACGCGAAGGCATTGCGATAGAGGCAACTACAACATGGTAGTGATGACAGGATACAACGTCTCCTCGAAGGCGAGTCGCGATTGGATCAAACAGGCATTGAAATACTCGCATCATGTCGTGATCAACTCCGAGAAGTGTTGGCACGAACTAGGCGAACCTGACGGAACTACTTGGATCAGCAACGGTGTCGACAGAGAAGTCTATTCGATCAAGGTTCCGCCTGAGAAACGCAAGCCGAAAGTGGTTTCGATCGGATCGAAATTCCACGCACCCAACAAAGGATTCACCAGCATCTTGCCGCAGGTGGAGAACCGATTGAAGGCTATTGGTATCCCTTGTGATTTCAGGCAGGTAGACAGCCACGCTCACAAAAGGAACATGAACGCTGAACGGATAACAGACTGGTACAATGCCGCTACGATCTATCTCGTGGCTTCTGAACACGAAGGGACACCTAATCCTGCATTAGAGGCAGCGTCAGCAGGATGCGTTGTGGTGGCAACCAAAGTAGGCAACATGCCGGAGTTAATCGTAGAAGGCGTCAACGGGATGATCGTCAAGCGTGACGTAGATCATATCGTCGATGCAATTCAGAAGTGTCAGAGCCGTTACGTGGAGATGAGCCACGCCATGAATGAGAGTATCGAGCAGTGGCATTGGAAGCATCGCAGCAAGCGATACTTCGATCTGTTCCGTGCGTTGATCGAAAAGAACCGTGCTAAGTTGTTACAAGTAACAACGCAGCAACGATAGCGCCTCCGACAAGCACGACGACAGCGATGTTGGAAATCGCTGCTGCTATGTTTGGCGTTTGGCTCCCGCAGTGCGGACACTTCGTGGCTGATCTGCTTACGGGTTCGCCGCATTCGTGGCATGGTTTGAGGGACATTGGGGTTCTCTCTTTCTGTCGGGGTATCATCGACTACATGCATGCACGCTGCATTAGCTCAGAATACTTTCTCTGAAACATTTCCGCCGCAGGCGTTTCTGAATCATCATCACGATCGATTAAACGTTTCTGTCCGGAATCGTCCGTCAACCTCCAAGCATCAGACCATAATGCCAAAGCGACACTTGCCAGCCCTTGCTTATTGTCGTCCTGATTTGCACGAGCGTTGTAGGGGTGATGCTTATTGAGACGGACAATCTGCCCTAGGACATCAGCGTCCCCAAGTTCCCAGTCAGATGCGGAGTACTCTCCCCACTTGATCGTGACGGCACCTGGCCTGTCATCGTTGCTATCGGTTGTAGAACAGTTGCCAGGGTTATCGCTTGCATTAGAGGCGTTAGAATGCGGCGTGCCCTTTCCTGTACTTCGTGCGGTGCCTGATTTGCCGCCCCCTGAATTGCGTTTCGCTTTGCGTCGCAGAGCAGCATTCACAACGGCAGTTACTTCCTTCAGTAAGGCATCATCCTGGATGCGGCAAAATGCCTCAGAGCTTGCTTCCTCTAGTAGGTGTTTGACTTCACCGAATACTGCTTGAGCTACGATGTCACGATCAGTATCGTGAAGCCCCGTCTTGTTTGTAGCAACTCGCCAATCCGTCTTGTCCCCCAATAGGTATACCCGTCCATACACACGTTCACAGTCCATGTCTCCAGATCCGAGACTGGTTGTAGGAATCAACACGCGATGCCCATAGATGTAGTCAAAACCTGGATGAGGCAGCCTTACTTCCTCAGCCACGATACCAGCATGAATCCGTATAGTCCTGCCGTCTTCTAATCGACATTCCTTATCGATAGATTTGTCGTCAATAAACGTCACCATCGGCTTGCCTTTCAGCGGTCCGCCGATCCGTACTTTCTTTTTCTGGTGGCTCATTTCTATTAGTAGAGTTGCCCCGTTTTCTACTGCGGGCCAGAACCGTTCATTGAGCGCGTCATGCATCTGCCAGAAGATAGTTTCCGTCATTTTGCGAGTAACAGAAGGCAGGATAATCTTTGCACCAGAATCGCCTGTGAGCCCGACACGCTTGCATATGCCCTTAGCTCCCTCACCGGTTTCAGGGCGATCGAAGTCCCACTCGTCACCAAACTCGTCCCAGTTAACTTCTGTATATTGGTACAAGTCTTGACGTACGCTGTACAGTTTAGTGGGGCCGCCTGCCCATAGGAAACCATCCTTTGCCCCGACGCCATATCGCGATACGGTATCCTTACTGTCTGGAGATTTCTGGTGCCATCCAATGGAGGCCCAAGCTGGAAACATCTTGTCGTCACATCCGGCACCATTGTCTTCTATCTCTACTCCACATTTTCGGAACCATACCGATACATGTTGAGCACCGTTGCCGATAGAATTGTCTAACCACTCACCTACCGCAACTCTCCATCCGACTGATCGTGTTCGTAGTGAAGCGATCAACTCAGATGCTGTTGGTCCCCGTGCTCGCAAGCCATTGGATTCGTCAATCATTCGTCCATTTCCTTTTTGAGATCGTTAACTAAATCAGTAAGAATCGTACGCACTAATTCCTTGTCGGCATCCGGTGCTAGACGATGCCACTTGAAGACTAGCTTACGAACGCTGCTGACATATGCCTCAAGATCCCATTCGGTGATAGGATCGTCTTCTTCCTCTTCGGGCTTTCCGTCTTCTCTCGGCTCGCCGAATTGTTTCTTCAGAGCTAACGCCTTTTTGTGTGTCACCTTCTCGCCGGATTCGGCAAGGCGGATTGCCTCTTCGGTTGCCTCTTCGGGGCAGGAGTCGGCGGAGAGGAGGTAGAGGGCGGAGGCGTCAAAGAAGTGTAATAAATTATTACACTTCTTGAATGCATCGAATGCACGAATGGCTTGATATGCGGCGTTGTGCGAGATACGGCACTCATGTTTGACCCACGGGCGAAACATCCCGTCACGTCCCTTGCCCGCCAACCGCTCTTGAGCCGCTTTGAGTTCCTTGCCAATGAGAATCACACCCTCTGCGGAGATGCGGCGAACCTGATCCTGCACGTTCGCTACGGACGCAGCGTGCTTCTCTAGGGCTGTTACGTCCCGCTTGGCTAAGTCCTTGTAGTCGAACGCCGCCGGATCAGGCACGACTAATTCCGTTCCCATGCCGTTTCCTTTCCGTGTAGAAAAAACCCTCCCGTGGAATGGCACCCCCGAACGGCAGCAAGCCGACAGAGAACCACGGGAGGGAACGTGTTTGGAATAATCGAGGATGCCATGTTCAGTATTCTACCACAACAGCCTGACAACGCAAGCCGATGTTTCAGAAATCAATCAGCGTCCGTATCGTTCACGCTGCCGGTAAGACCGTCAAAGGCTCTGTCTGTCACAACCTTCGGGAAGTACGCTCTCCCTACGTTATTGACATCGTACTCCCCATCAAAAAAGGGTTGTCCGGTTCGCTTGTCGTAGAAGCACAATACATAGTCGACGTCGCCGGGTTCTTTCGTTATGGGTATACCTTGCTTCAGCTTCGCCATTTCCTCATCGGTGAGATCCATTGTGCGTTTGCAAGTGATTGTCTGCGGCAAGTGTGCTATCATCGGCGATCCCGTTAGCGACACCATTTGCAATCCATCCCAATCGCCACCGCGAAACTCTGCTGCAAATCGTTCTGCCATAACGAGTTCCCCTGTAGAAAATCCCCGCCGCAGCCGACCACACCGACGGGGAGCATCCCGGCAGATAACCGCGACGGGGATTGAATTTGGACTGTAATCGATGTGGCCATTCCCGGATTCTACCACAACGCTCTGAGAAAACAACCACGAGCGATTCTAAGAGCCGACAGATTCCAAGGGAATTCCACAGGCTGCCTACACCGGACGCAGCAGGATCAACGCACAGGCACGATTCGAGCCGTTCTCGTCGATGCTGTCTGTCATTGCAGAATGGAAGCCAATAGGCGATAAGCTGAGTGCCGCCTTTGTTTTCCCCCTCTTCCGGACTAATAGCCTTGAAACGAGCGTTTCCACTTCTTACCTATCTTACCTCCCAGATTAACAGAATTGCTATGGAAAATTGTACGCCGTGCCGTATAATGCCAATATGAGAATCAACAGCGATCTACTAACGCCGGAAGATGCAGCGGGGATCCTCGGGATATCTACGCGATGGGTGCAACGGCTCTGCCTCTCAGGCAGGCTTGGCTCGTGGTTCAACGGCAGATGGGTGATTTCTCGGAAGCAATTGGAGAAATTCGACGAGATTCCCCGGAAAGTCGGCCACCCGCCGAATAAACTTCCAAGCCGTAACTCCAATTAACTCAAGCCTTTACGGCAACCCGGCGATCTATCTTGAGAAAATTCGCAGAATCAGCCGGGATACCTATTGCAAATTGTACGCTGTGGCGTACAATAGATATAGAAGTGAGGGGAAAACAATGAGAAACGAAACGCGAAAGGGAAACGAAACCATGGAAACCACAGGACTCAAAAGCTACTGCCGCGTATCCGGAGATGCCAAGCCGGACGCACAGATCGAAGCTCGCCTCGGCCACTACGGCAAGCACTACTACCTCACGAGCCAGGTGCAATTGAGTGGGCGGGGTATCGTGTTACGCCGAACGCTCACAGCCAGCGACTTGACGCCACAAGCCCAAGCCAAAGTCGGTTGGCACGAGTACAAGGTCACACTGCGTGCATTCGATCGGATCTGCCGCGATCACGCCGTAGCTTACGAGATGCTGTTGGATTGAACTACCGCCCCGCCCCTGAGCCCTCTCCGGAGGGCGACGGGATGAGGCGACCAATCAACCCAAACCAAAAGGACGAGACGATGAAAAGCTATTGCATGAGAAGATACAGACCTTCTATCGGAACTCGCCACATCTGCACGGGTGGGACCCACTGCAAAGGCGATTGCAAGCCGGGCAATATGGTCTTTGCAACGTGCCATGCAGAACGGTGTCTACCCTGGTTGATCGTGGACCACCGCACTGGAGCAGAACAGCGATTCAAGACAATTGAGGATGCCCGTTATTGGGCAGGAGTAGAAGGACTCAAGGTGGTTACTTAACTACTATAACCCAAACCGAAAGGACTGAGCCATGAGCGTAAAAGCAGACAGTGTGACACGATTCGCTGAGGATGTGGCGCAGATGGAATTCCGCGGCAGAGTATTCTCGGGACACGGCATCGAGACTACCGATGTCCGCGTAGATAACTGCGGGAACGTGCGAGCTTGGGACGATATCGCAGGACACTGGACTACGTGCCACTCGATCACGGCACGCAACCAAAGAGCGATCCGGCGAGCGGCTCGGGCCTGATTGCCACGGAGGGCGACGGGATG
>SDBS01000824.1_pt1 | contig 31182 bp, 29 predicted proteins | sample 2277091 | NCBI WGS metagenome assembly SDBS01 (sample SAMN10404972, study PRJNA504765) | marine sediment metagenome | isolation source: marine sediment core GS10_PC15, 163 cmbsf | place: Arctic Ocean: Southern Knipovich Ridge | collected 2010 | reverse complement strand
ATGGTTCCTCCTATTCGATTTGCCTTGAAGGAGATGAAGGGAGGGCGAAGCGGTGTATCTCTGCGCGCAACGACGGAGGAGTGAGGACGGAGGTGCGCCGCGGAGGGGTCCCGCCTTCATCTCAACAAGAAGATAACGAAGCGTGATTTCTAATCGACTTGCGAGTTCACGGAGAATCGTTCTTGAAATCACGGAAATGGGGAGGTTTCCAGGATAGATTTAAGAGGGACTTTTCTATATAAGTGGGAAAGGATATAATACGGCTACTATTAAGACTAAAGTAGGGAACAATGGACGAAAAATGTGATATTGCAATTTTAGGAGGCGGACCCGGTGGCTATGTTGCAGCCCTTCGCGGCGCTCAACTCAAGAAAAAAGTCGTGCTTATTGAGAAGGATCAAATTGGAGGAACCTGCATGAACCGAGGATGTATCCCTACAAAATATCTTCTCCATCAAACTCAAATGCTCAGAGAGCTCAAGGACAATACAAATATAGATGGGCCGCTTGAGAAGCTGAAGTTGAATTGGACCAGGGTACAGGAAGGAAAAAGGAACAGTGTGGAAAGGCTTGTCAAGGGTGTTGAATTTCTCTTGAAGAAAAACGGTGTCCGGATTTTACGTGGTGAGGCCAGGTTAAAATCAGAGAGGGAAGTGATTGTCCAATCCGAGGAAGACACAAAAATTTTCGCGGATAAAATTATTCTGGCGACAGGAAGTGAGTCAGCCAGTTTACCGTTCCTCCAGCCAAATGGGAAAAAAATTATCACAAGTAGAGAGGCCCTTGAACTGATTGAGCTGCCTAAACGTCTGCTGATTGTTGGAGCCGGGGCTATCGGGCTGGAGATGGGAACTATTTTCCAGAGAATGGGATGTGAAGTAACCATCCTGGAAATCATGCCGACGGTGCTTCCGGGTATTGACCGGGATATGGCCGTAAGGTTGGAAAGGCTTTTAAAGGCCCAGGGACTCAACATCAACACGCAGATGAAAATTGAGAATTGTGATCTGACTAAAGGGGCCATCAAATTGGAAGGGGAAAATCTGAAGACGTTGTCCAGATTCGAATTTGAGTCCGATAAAGTTCTCCTGGCAGCGGGGAGAACTCCGAATTCTGACGAACTCCGGGAGAAAGATGCACGACTGGCTTTTGACCCACAGGGATTTTTAAAAGTCGATCTCAATCTAGAGACAGGAATTCCCGGAATTTATGCTATCGGGGATCTTATTGGAGGAAAATTGCTGGCTCACAAAGCATCCCATGAGGGCATCATTGCCGTCGAAAACGCTTGCGGAAAAACGAGGGCAATGAATTACAATGCTCTGCCATCAGCCGTATTTACGGAGCCGGAATTTGCCTATGTTGGAATTACAGAAACAGAAGCCAAAGATAGAGGCCTCTCTGTCCGTTCAGGGCTTTTTACTCTCCAGGCAAACAGCAGAGCTTTGACAATGAGTAAAATGGATGGAATGGTCAAAATTTTGAGTGATTCTGAAGAACGGATATTGGGAGCACAAATCCTTTCTCCTCATGCCAGTGAAATTGTCATGGAAGTCACACTGGCCATACACAATGGGCTCAAGCTGCACGATCTATCTTCTGCTATTCATATCCATCCGACCATCTCCGAAGCCGTGATGGAGGCTGCGCTCAAGGCGAATGGGGAAGCTCTCCATATGCTCAACACATAAAGAAGCAGCCTTTCAGTTTCAGTTTGATCTGCAGATAAAGTTCTGGGAACTAGAAAGTCGATTAGAAATCACGCTTCGTTTTCTTCTGCTTGAGATGAAGGCGGGACCCCTTCCGCGGCGCACCTCCGTCCTCACTCCTCCGTCGTTGCGCGCAGACACGGACACCGCTTCGCCCTCCCTTCATCTCCTTCAAGGCAAATCGAATAGGAGGAACCATGCCCGCTCGTCCCCGTCCGTGCGGATTTCTCCTTTGCATATCTCGATAGAATTAACCTGAATAATTCATAAAAAATGTCGATGTTTGCTTTAATTTCTTTATTTTCAGTATGTTCCTTTGCTTTTCGGGAAAACATCTTGAAAACTTTGTTTTCATTAGATTTTTTATCCATAATCAAAATTTTTTACCCCAAGGGGGCGAGTCGATAATACCTCATCTGCTTTGTTGCGACGGATTTGCGGTGAAGTACCACAGCTTCATCCGCCGCGCCTCGCATCTGTGGCATTCTAGACTCGTGAATAATTCAGGTTAATTGAATTGTTTATGAAGTTGATCTATTATGGATTCAAAATGGAAACCAAAGATATAACGGTATGGAATGAGGGTAGGAGACATTGATATCCCGGAGAGAATTTCTTAAGCAGGCTGGTGTGATTGGAGCGTCTACGGCTTTAGATGGATCTGTATTTCAACGTATTCGGCCGCCAAAGAAGAACTTAAATCAGAGCACATCGCTCGATCATGAATATCCTTTTCCCTATGATTCTGACTATTTCGAAGCTTCGGAAAGAGTTGTCTTTATAAATCCTGAGCGGGCCAGTGTCAACATTATTCCGAAAGAAGGGAAAAGCCTGGATATTAAACTGTTTATCGAGCAGGAAGACAGGATTCGGATACAACAGGACAGAATTTTCAGTTTTTACGGGGTGAATGACAGTTTGGACATCCCATTCCACAATTTCTACCGTGATCCTTTTTTTAATTATCGAATCGAATACAAGGAAACACAGGAGGGAACCTGGAAGTCAACACCAGAAAGAATGGTTAAAACTCCGATTGTATCTCTGGATGAAAGACAGATTGAGGTGATCTTCATAGGAGATGATCACATCCCTGACGATGCGGACAGTCCGGGAAATACCCTTCATGACGAAACATTGAGAAATCTGAGGTTATCCGGAGAAGCGATTAACTATTTCCTGAAAAAAATTCTGGCAAATCCCCATTTCTTCCCTCAAGACCAAGAGAGTTACTTGATGAATGCCTTCTGCATGGCCAGTACGCTGTACCATATTTATCTCCATGAGAGCCCTGATTTTATTGTAGATTTGGGTGACCACTTGGGAGGATTCGGGCATAAGTGGGAAGGGCTTGGGCTCAAGAATCAGTATACTGTGACGGCTCAAGAAATGGATGCCTATGAAAAGATGTTTCGGATTGCCACACGGAAAGTTTTTTCTGCTCTGTCTCCCACGATTCCCATCTACTGGACTTTGGGTAATCACGATGGAGAGGGCGGATTCTTGAGTACTCGCGTTCCCGCGACAAAGTACAGGAAAAAATATTTTAAGCTGCCGGGAGAAACTGAGGGAGGTTCCCCCGATGAAAATTACTACAGTGTGTTTTGGGGAGCTCGAGAGGGCAACTCCTGGTTAAGGGAAGACAGAAAGGGGGGGGCACAGTTTATTGTGCTTGACTGTATGAGGTATAACACCAGTCAACCCCGGTCCCCAGAGGACTGGACTATAGGGGACGTACAGAAAGAATGGCTGACACAGGCCTTAAAGTACGATGCGGATTGGAAATTTGTTTTAGATCATCATGTGCTTGGAGGCTGGCCGTCAGGTTCAACTGAGGACAATACAAGCTATTCCTACGGAAGAGGCCCTCTCTTCAATGCCGATGATTATACGGAGTTTGTCAAAAATCCCAATCTTGTGGAACAGGTCGCACTGACAAAACTTATGGGGGACAATGGAGTCGATCTCAATGTTTACGGCCATGATCACATCTTTACGATGAATGATATGGAGACGCAGAGGGCCGGAAAAAAGATGTACGGTCTGTGTGTCGGCACCCCTAAATATCTAGGGGAATTGGGCTGGTATAAAGGAGATTATTGGAAGAGGTTCTATGGTAAATACGGTCAGTAAGGGGGGGAGGGTGAACAAGCAGATTTTTGGGGACCTTCGGGTTATACAAAGCTGACAATCACGAAGAGCTCGGTAAGAATCGATTATATCCGGTCAGCGGTCAACCATCCCCATACCAATATTCCAGAGAGTACGTCCATAGGCGATACAGTCCAATCCATTATTATTTGATGTAGCCCAGAGCTTTGAGCATCTCTTCCACATCTTTACCGATCTTTACTTCTTCTTTGCTGCGCAGTATATTTCGAGAGAATTCATCCAATTTTTTCTTGAGTTCAGAAATTTTACTACGCTGAGCTTGCTCTGTATAAATATCGGTCTTCTCACCAAAATCATTCTGGAGGTCATAGAGTTCATACTGCTGGTCTTCTGGAGTAAAAATCAGATGCCAGGGATATTCAATAATGGCAAACTTTTCTTTGATCGCTTCGGGTTTGTAAGTTTCTTCGAAAATGGGATACCGGGATTTCTTTTTTAGTTTGTTGAGATTTCTTCCAAAATAATCGGGTATGTTCTTAAATTTCATTGTATCCATGACCGTTGGGGCGATATCGAGAAGGGTGACATATTCTTGGATGACCGTATCCTTTTTTGAATGAAGAGGATTATAAATGATGAGGGGAACCTGCATATAGGCATTCTGAAGAAAATGGATATGCCCCACATGAGGATCTCCGAAATAATTCCTGTATTCGCCCAGGCCTTCGCCGTGGTCCCCGATGACCAGAATGTGGGTTTTGTCCATGAGATTGAGATCTTTGAGTTTGGACAGAAGTTTTCCGAACTCACGATCCATGTATTCGACTTCGCTCTTATACAATTCACGCGTTCTTTCTATGGGATGAATGGGTTTTCCCCTGAATAGAAGCTGGATTTGTCGTGGGCCCGATTGATTGGTGATGACGATCTCCGCGTTTTTTTTGAAGAATAAAATTCTTGGTTCATGACGGATAAACCAACCCCAAATCAGATCGATGTCGATGACCTTGTCTTGGGGAGGCACAGAAAAATCAAGCGTATCGAGCCTGGCGAGGAATCCATCCTGGTCTTCCATTTCGTCATTGACAATATCGAACCTGACCACATTTTTTCCGGATTTGAGATGGAGTTCGGTTTTGTTTTTTTCGAATTTTCCAAGGTTGTATGTTCCCACCACTTCGTCATTGAGATAAATTGTCAGCTCTGCGGGCATTCCAGGGGGGTAATAGGGATCATGAGGGTCCGAATAGTGCACCCACATGAAAAATTTACCCTCCTCTTTACTGTCAAGCCAATCAAATACGCCTCTGTTGACTTCTTCCGCGGTTAGGTACCATCTTTTTTTAGGGAATTCTTCTTGGTATACGTCAAAACCCTCAGCGAGCCCAAACTGAGATTTGAGGACACCCAGAGAAATGAATGCGGATGTTTGGTAGCCATTTTTCTGGAACAGTGCGGAAAAAGAAGGGTGCTTTTTTCTCTCTGATATGATTTGTCCATTGTTATAGTTCTTTATTACATGAGGAGGCTCAGAGAAAAAGAGGGATGCGTGAGAGGGGAGTGTGATGGGGATGAGGCTGAAACAGTTTTCATATCGAGTTCCCAGTTGAGCTAAAGAATCGAAATTTGGGGTGGCCGCATTTTGGGGATTGTAGGCACTGATGTAGTCGGCCCTCTGTGTATCCAGTGTGATGAGGATAAAATTGAGATCTTCTTTGGGCTTCCGGCAGCCAAAAAAACAAAGGAATAGTACTGTGCAGGAAAATAAACAAAATAAGCGCATAAATATTTTCATTGAGAATGTTCTTTTTTGTTATAATACAGCTTTCGACCTCTTTTATCCCGGCTATTTTTCCGGAGAAAAAAACGATTGATAGAAATATTATTAAAAAAAAATAAAATTAAGTCAAAATGTTTGCATCTTTCAAAATATTTTTATACAATCTATCCTTTTATTAAAAGTAAATGGTTGAAATATTATTAGTTTTTGCTGTTTTCGGGCTCTTGTCCTTCATCATGGTCATTGTGAACAAGATCCTCGGGCCCAAAAAAACATCCCCCATTAAAGACTCTCCGTTTGAGTGCGGAAGCCCCTATCTCCAAGATTCCATTTATCCTGTTCCAATCAAATATTATCTTGTTGTTTTCCTTTTCCTTCTCTTTGATGTCGAAGTTGTCTTCTTCTTTCCTTGGGCGTTGGTTTTTAAGAAGTTGGGATCTTCTGCCTTGCTCATTATGTTCGCCTATGTCCTCATCCTGGTTGTCGGATTTGTTTATGCGTGGAAAAAAGGAGCTTTTCAGTGGGAAGAATAAAACCGAGACACCATTATCCTGAAGAGCGAAAATACAAAGGCGGTTTTTTTACGACCAAGCTGAACTATCTTATAGGATGGGGAAGAAAATTTTCTATTTTTCATTATCCGTTCATTACCGCATGCTGCGGAATGGAATATATGTCGGCCGCCTGCGCTCACTGGGATTTTGACCGCTTTGGCGTCGGGATGACAACATTTTCCCCTCGTCAATCAGATATGCTTTTTGTCGTCGGAACGATTTCCCATAAAGAAGCTCCGGTACTTCGGACTGTTTATGAACAGATGTGTGAGCCCAAATGGGTTATTGCCTGTGGAGCTTGCACTCTCAGTGGTGGGATTTACGATAACTATGCGGTCGTACAGGGAATCGATAAAATTATCCCGGTCGATGTCTATGTTCCGGGATGTCCTCCGCGTCCGGAGACAATCCTGGATGCCATAGAAAAGCTGCAAGATAAAATTCAATATCAACAACAAGAGTGGCGATGGAAATCGAAAAAGTAATCGAAGAGCTTAAAGTCAAATTCACGAACGACATTACCGAGTTCTCTAAGCAATTTGGAGATGATGTCATTCGGGTAAAAAGAAACTCCCTGCTGGATGTCGTCAGATTTCTCAAAAAGACACCCCATAACTTCGCTATGCTTTTAGACCTGACGTGTGTGGATTATAGCGGAGAAGAGCCGCGTTTTGAGATGGTCTACCACCTATATTCCCTCTCCAATAAAACTCGCCTGAGAATAAAAATTAGACTCGACGAGAATGACCTCAAGATAGATTCGTTGACTTCCCTCTGGGGAAATGCCAATTGGCTGGAGAGGGAAGTCTTTGATATGTTTGGTGTCCATTTTAACGGTCATCCGGATTTGAGAAGACTGTTTATGTATGATGGATTCGAAGGTTATCCGCTGCGCAAAGATTACCCTCTGCGCAAATGCCAACCAATTATCCCTATGAGATATGAAGATGCCGACTAGACTGCAAAAAGAAGCCAACAAAGAGAATCTCCTCATCAATATGGGGCCCTCTCACCCGGCTATGCATGGGACCATCCGGATCATGCTGGAACTGGATGGAGAAAAAATCCTCAATTCAGAAGTCGAAGTGGGTTATCTCCACAGGGGATTTGAGAAGATCTGTGAACACAAAACATATTTCAATCTCCTTCCGTACACCGACAGGCTCAACTATGTGTCTCCTTTGATTAACAATCTCGGTTATGTGATGACGATGGAGAAGATGCTGGGCATCGAAACCCCAAAACGGTCGCAGTACATCCGGGTGATTTTGTGCGAGCTTTCGAGGATATCCGACCATCTTACAGCTCTAGCCGCGATGACCATGGAGTGCGGTGCTTTTACAGCGTTTCTCTATTACATCCAGGCCCGTGAAGAGTTATGGAATATCATCGAACAGACAACCGGTGCCCGGATGACAACATCCTATATAAGAATAGGAGGAGTGCGGGCCGACCTTCACCCCGATATCAAAACGCAGTTAGAAAAGGCCACAAAAATCAACCGTAGGATTCTCAAAGATAATCACGGCCTGCTCGATAAAAACAGGATCTGGATCGACCGGACTCGAGATATAGCTGTCGTCAGTCCCAAGATGGCGGTCAATTACGGTTTTGCAGGGCCATGCTTGAGAGCCTCTAAGGTTAACTATGATGTTCGAAAGGCTCAACCTTATCTGGTTTATGATCAACTGGATTTTGAAGTGCCTCTGGGTGATAACGGGGACAATTATGACAGATACCTGGTCAGGATGAGAGAGATGGAGCAGAGTTTGAGGATTATTGAACAGTGCTTGAATAAAATACCGAAGTCCGCAGGACCCGAGGAGCTCATGACAAAGGGAATGGAGCCTGCAGAAGCCATCAAAGCATCCAGGAAAAAACGTGTAGAAGACGCCGTAAAGCTTTCCCCAAACCTCGAAGGGTCCGAAAAAGTCAAATATCCGGGCATTTTGACCGAGAATAAAAAATACATCGTCCCGCCTAAGGAAGACACCTACTCGTCCATCGAAGGATTGATCAATCACTTTAAATTCTTCATGAAGGATCACGGGATCAGGCCGCCAAAGGGAGATGTCTATTTTTCTGTCGAAGGTGGAAACGGAGAAGTTGGGTACTACATTGTATCTGATGGGACAGACAAGCCTTACCGGCTTCATCTCAGAGGGCCCTGTTTCCATATCGTCTCGGCATTGGAGAAGATGATCAAAGGCCACTATGTCGCCGATGTCATCCCCACTTTTGGTTCCATGAATATGATCGGAGGAGAGTTAGATAGATGAGCCTAGAATTCTCGGATAAGATCAAAAATGAAGTGCAGGATATTATAGCTCGTTATCCGGAAAAAAAGGCTGCCCTCCTTCCTGTCCTTCATGTGGCTCAGCAGGAATTCGGATTCATCGGTGAAGAAACAGAGCGTATGGTGGCCGGTCTCTTGGATATCAAACCTGTCCAAGTCAGAGAAGTTGTCACGTTCTATACTATGTACAATCGCCGGCCTGTGGGGAAATACCATATTCAGGTGTGTTCAAATCTGACATGCTCTCTTTTGGGGGCCGAAAGTTTGATCGATTATCTAAAGAAAAAATTCAATATTAACCTGGGTGAGACCACGGAAGACAAAAAATTCACGATTTCTACCGTGGAATGCCTCGGTGCCTGTGAGCAGGCTCCCTGCATGATGGTGAATTTTGATTATTATGGGGATTTAGACAAAGGAAAAATTGACAAAATTCTCGATAATTTGAAGTAAAACAGTGGAAGAAAAACTTTTAACTAGCCTTTTCGAAATCAAGGATTCTTTTACAATCGATGTCTATCTCGAGCATGACGGTTACAAAGCTGTTGAGAAAGCCTTCCAGGAAATGAGTCCTGAAAGCATCCTTGCCGAAGTCAAGAATGCCAATCTGAGAGGAAGGGGAGGGGCGGGTTTTCCAGCCGGTGTCAAATGGGGTTTTGTCCCCAAAGATGTCGACAAACCCAAGTATCTCTGTGTTAATGCCGATGAAGGAGAGCCCGGGACATTTAAGGACCGTTATATAATGACTCACAATCCCCACCTCCTGCTGGAAGGCATTATCATTGCTTCATATTGTGTGGGAATCAATACAGCCTACATCTACATCCGTGGCGAGTATGAGACCGTTGCCCTTCGTCTGGAAAAAGCGATAGCCGAAGCCAATGCAAAGGGATACCTTGGAAAAAATATCCTGAATTCAGGCTTTGACTGTCAAATCTATGTTCACCGAGGAGCCGGGGCATATATTTGTGGTGAAGAAACAGCTCTCCTGGAATCATTGGAAGGTAAAAGAGGAAATCCGCGTCTCAAACCGCCTTTTCCAGCGCTCGTAGGCCTTTTCCAGAGTCCAACGGTTATCAATAACATAGAAACACTCTCCAATGTTCCTAAGATCATCCTTAACGGGGCGGATTGGTTTGTTCAAACGGGACTGCCCAAAGACGGTGGCACGAGGATTTTTGGTGTCAGTGGGATGGTGCAAAATCCGGGTATATATGAGAGGCCTGTGGGAACGAGCCTCAAAGATATCATATTCAAAGTTGCTGGGGGAATGAAGGACGGCAAAAAATTAAAAGCGGTCATTCCAGGAGGAATGTCGGCACCTATCCTGACTGCCGATGAAATTGACATATCAATGGATTTTGAGTCGCTTGCCGAAGCGAAATCCATGCTGGGTTCGGCGGCTATTATTGTTATCGATGAAGATACACACATTCTGGAAGTGTTGAAAAAAGTTACAAAATTCTACTCCCATGAGTCCTGTGGGCAGTGCACGCCCTGCCGTATCGGGACAAACTGGATCAACAAAGCCGTCCACCGTATCGCCGAAGGACAAGGCAAAATAGAGGATATCGATAACATCGTTCGGCTGGCATCGAACATAATGGGAAAAACACTGTGTCCAATGGGGGATGCCGCGGCCATGCCGATACTCTCTATCGTCAATAAATTCAGACAAGAGATTGAATCATATATAGGAAACTGAGAAATCGAGATGGTCAAAATTTTTATCGATGAAAAACTCCTCGAGGTAGAAGAAGGTATCACTGTGTTTACGGCTGCCAAACAGGCCGATATTGAGATCCCACATTTCTGTTATCATCCGGCCTTTGCCCCTGAAGGCACTTGCCGTATGTGCCTGATTGAAATTGAAGGTATTCCTAAACTCGAACTGGCATGCGCAACGGTTGTGAAAGATGGGATGAAAGTGTCGACGAATAATGAGAAGGTTGTTGAAGCCCAAAAAGGAGTTTTGGAATTTTTACTGGCCGACCATCCCATGGATTGTCCTATTTGTGACCAGGCTGGAGACTGCAAACTTCAGGATTACTTTGAAAAATACGGGATGCATGAGAGCCAGTTTAGTGAAGTCAAAGAAAAAAGAGACAAAAAGAGAAAAATTGGACAAACACTCATTCATGACCAGGAAAGATGTGTTCTCTGCCGCAGATGTGTGAGATTCACGAGAGAGATCACAAAGACACAAGAACTCGGTGTTTTTGAACGGGGAGTTCATGCCGAAATCAATATTCTTGAGAACCTCCCGGTTGATAATAAATACTCTGGGAACCTGGCACAGATCTGTCCCGTTGGAGCTATCACAGACCTGGATTTCCGTTTCCAAACACGCAGCTGGTTTTTAAAGAGTGGGGATTCCATCTGTCCACTCTGCAGCCGAGGCTGCAGCATCACGGTTGATTCTTTTAAGGGCTTTTCCCGTTTTAAGATTCCGAAAAGAGTTTACCGTATACGGTCCCGGAGAAACACGGATGTCAACGGTTTTTGGATTTGTGATATTGGCCGGTACGGATACGGCTATATCAATGAGAAAAGGTTGGGGCAAATTCTTTCAAAGAATGAACAGGATGAGGCCATGGATTGGGAGAAAGCCCTAAAAATGCTTTCGGAAAAGATGAAGAAAGTTCATCCCATGGACAGAACATCGGGGACAGTTCTTATTCTTAATCCCTGGCTTACGAATGAAGAACTTTTTCTTATTAAAAAATTTCTTATTGAAAATCAGGAATTTAAGAATGTCTATCTCATCGACATTCCGGATGGAGAAGGCGACGAATTTCTTATTACGACCGAGCGGAGTCCTAATAAACGAGGGATGCAAGAGCTCGGTGTGAAAACGAAGTCTTTGTCCTCGGACAAACTTCCTGAAAAGATTAAACTCGTTTTGGCATTTAGTCCTCCCAATATCGATGCTGAAGGCCTTGCTTCCGTTAAAGCTGTTTTCGATTTAGCCGAGACAAAAATACTTTTTACATCTCATGAAAATGACCTGTCTAATACGGCGGATATGGTTTTCCCGACGGCTGTGATTGCGGAGAAAGAAGGCTCTCTGATCAATATCGATGGCGTGCTGCAAAAATTTTCTCCGGCATTGGAAGCTCTGGGAGACTCCCGGCCGGAATGGCAAATATTAATAGAGCTGGCTAAAGAAATCGACACTAATTATAAATATTACAATCAATTCTCATCACCTGAAGCCATCTTGCAGGAAATGAGAAAAGAAATTTCAGATTTTGGGAAGAAAAGTGATTGAGCCAATAGATATTCTTATCGTCTTTATTAAAGTAATTATGGCCATGATGTGGTTTCTTATACTGGCTCTCTACTTAACATGGTTAGAGAGGAAAGAGAGTGCCGTGATGCAGGACCGCATCGGTGCAAACCGGGCCAATATTTTTGGCTTTCGAATTATTGGTCTTTTTCAGCCGTTTGCCGATGCGATCAAGATGTTTTTCAAAGAGGATTTTACACCCAGTTTTTCCAAGAAATTCCTGCACAATCTCGCTCCGTTTCTTTCTTTTTATTTTGTTCTTGTCACTATAGCCACTATTCCTTTTGCAGGAGATCTGAAAATTGGGGAGAAAGTCATCAAGCTCCAGGTGTTGGATCTCGACATCGGAATTTTGTTTGTCCTTGCCATGTTGTCGCTCTCTGTCTACGGAGTTATCCTCAGCGGTTGGGCTTCGAACAACCGCTGGACACTTCTCGGTGGACTCAGGGGAGCTGCACAGCTTGTGTCATATGAAGTGGCCCTGGGTTTGTCACTTGTCGGATTGGTCATGATATATCCTACATTGAGGTTCTCCACAATCGTCGAATCTCAGGGAGCGCTTTTGTTCGGATTTCTTCCCAAGTGGGGCATTGTTCTTCAGCCCTTGGGTTTTATTATATTCTTTTTGGCGGCCATTGCAGAGTCCGAAAGAGTTCCGTTTGACTTACCCGAGGCAGAGTCGGAGATTGTGGGATATTTCACCGAATACAGCGGGCTTAAGTGGGGCCTCTATATGTTCACGGATTTTATGAAGGTTTTGATCATCGGCTGCTTGCTGACCACTCTTTTTTTTGGAGGTTACCAGGTTCCCTGGCTGGGTGCGGATGGATTCCATTTTCCTTGGGGAGGAGAATGGCTGATGACCAATGGGCTCGTTGTGGCCCTGCAGGTCCTGATATTCAATCTCAAAGTGTTCTTTTTCTGTTGGCTGCAGATTCTTATACGATGGACTTATCCCCGGTTCCGCTATGACCAGCTCATGGATTTTGGATGGAAATTTCTCGTTCCACTGTGTTTGATCAATATTGCTATTACTGGGATTATAATGAGTTTTATAAAATGATAAAGCAGATTGGATTTTTTATCGAAATCGTCAAAGGCAGCCTTATCACGGCGCGGCATTTTTGGGTGAACCTGTTTTTCCATATCCTGAAGCTCTTCCATATCAAAACAAAACGGAAAGGCGCCGCGACAATTCAATACCCTGAAGTCAGACAGCCCATTGCCTACAGGCACCGCAGCATGCACCGGTTGATGAAGCACAAGGATGGAAAACCTCGCTGTGTGGCCTGCATGCTGTGCGTGACGGTCTGTCCCTCAGAATGTATCTATGTTGAAGCTGCCGAAGATCCGGATCCTGAAATTCAAAAATATCCTTCTCAATTTATAATCGATCTTACTCGGTGCTGTTTCTGCGGCTTCTGTGTGGAAGCATGTCCCGAGGATGCCATCCGTATGGATACGGATGAGATCGAACTTGCCAGATATGACAAAGAAGATCTGGTCTTTGATCTGGATAAACTCCTCGAATGACTGCTGACTCTCTCACTATTGGACAATTCCAAATTCATGGCTTAAGAGACGGTTTTTTTTGTCTTGACGGGGGAGCCATGTTTGGGGTTATTCCTAAAACACTGTGGGAAAAAAAGTATCCTGCCGATGAACATAACAGAATCAGGCTGGGGCTCAATTCTATCCTTATCCGCACTGAAGACAACAAGGTCCTCGTTGAAACAGGAATTGGCACGCATCTGGATATTAAATATAACGACTTGTATTCCCTCGATATCCAACCCGGTCTTGTTGATGCACTGAACGATGTCGGCTTGAAGAGAGAGGACATCGATTACGTTATCAACACCCATCTCCATTTTGATCACTGTGGGGGAAACACACTCATCAACAGCCAAGGGGAGATTGTCCCCACGTTTCCTCAGGCAAAGTACATTGTCCAAAAAGGGGAATGGGAATCTGCATGCCATCCTACTCCCAGGGATAAACCCAGTTATCTGGAGAAGTACTTTCGTCCCTTAGAAGAGCACAGGCAGCTCCATCTTGTTGAGGGAGATACACAAATCATAGAAGGAGTCGAAGTGCTGCTAACTCCGGGACACACAGCTTTTCATCAATGCGTCAAGATCGAATCTGAAGGACAAGTGCTCTTTTTTCTTGGAGATATGGTTCCCACTTCCGGCCATGTGGGCCTCCCGTATGTCATGAGCTACGATCTCTTTCCACTTGAAACAATGCAGAATAAAGAAAAATTCTATAAGATGGCCCTAGAAGAAGATTGGACTATGGCATTTAACCATGATCCCGAATATTTTTTTGGAAAAATCGAAAAAAAAGACGACAAGTACATCTTCCTCCCTTGAATAATCCCAGTTAGGTAGGGCTGTAAGCATTTCCATATCCGTGATATCAAGAACGAGTTCTGTGAACTCGCAAGTCGATCAGAAATCACGCTTCGTTTTCTTCTTCTTGAGATGAAGGCGGGACCCCTCCGCGGCGCACCTCCGTCCTCACTCCTCCGTCGTTGCGCGCAGAGATACACCGCTTCGCCCTCCCTTCATCTCCTTCAATCTAAATCGGTGGGGAGGAACCATGCCCGCTCGTCCTCCAAACGGATTTCTCCATCATGCCTTTCTAGTTCCCAGAACTCTAAATAAAATCACGGAAATGGAAATGCGTTAGGGCTTGATATTGAAGAATTTTCAGTATATTCTGATAATAATGGATGGGGAACTAAAAAAATGCAAGATACAAGAAACGGGAAAGACCGGCGTCAATATCCGCGATTTGAGATTCCGCTCAAGCTGCGTCAGACTGAATTATTTGGAAAAGAGGGTCGAGTTCAAAATGTCAGTAGGGGAGGAATAAGGATTTTTGGGACAAAGAATATCGATGTGGGCACAATTCTCAAAATTGACTTTACTCTTCCCAACGGCGAGTGGATCACGGCCGAAGTTATGGTGGTTTGGACAAAGGAGCGACCGTCCGAATCCGTACTCAAATATGATATCGGCTGTAGGTTTACCGAAGTCATACCCGATTTACAACAAATCCTTCTTGAACATTTAGCCAAGATCTCTATACCCCAAGAAGATTAAAAATTAGACTCGAATATGTCGTTAGAGGATAGTCAATAAAATGCATGATTCAAAAAACGAGAAAGATCGACGTCCATATCCTCGATTCGAGATTCCGGTTCAACTGCGTCCAACTGAGTTTTTTGGGAAAGAGGGACGGGTTCAAAATATCAGTGTGGGAGGGGTCAGTATTTTTGGAACTAAAAATATCACGGTGGGCACAACTCTCACAATTGACTTCGCTCTTCCCGGCGGCGATTGGATCATGGCAGGAGTCCAGGTGGTTTGGGTAAAAGAGAGGCCTTCCGAATCCATACTCAAATATGATATCGGCTGTAGGTTTACCGAAGTCTCTCCCGACTCACAACTAGTCCTTCTGGAATATTTGGCAAAAGGCTTGCACGCATAAATTGAAATTAAGACTTGAATCGGTGCTGTTCTCTGTGTATTCTAAAAATATTGGAATTCCATTAAAAAGGTGAAGGAAAGATGCCTAAAGAAAAAAATATTGGAGAACGCAGGAGTCATCTCCGGAGGGGTAAACGAATTCAACTTCGCCCCGCATCCATTTTTGGACAGGACAGCATGGTGGAAAATATCAGTTTAGGGGGAATGAGAATTCAAAGCCAAAAAAGTTTTTCACTGGGAGAAACACTGCAGATACAATTGTCATTAGAAAATACTAATTGGACCGAAGCCAATGTGCGTGTGGTTTGGATTAACGAGAAAAATCAGGAAAAGCCCAATAGATTTGACATTGGCTGTGAGTTTGTCGATCTGCCTTTTGACATGCAGAATGAACTCTGGGCGCTTTTAGACAAAAACTCTCAGAGCCATTAACCACAATAGTATGAGTGAAGAACAAGAAAAAATTTCCTGTCATATCTGTAAGAAGGAAATCCCAAAAGCGGCGGCCATGACGGCAGAGGGAAAAGAATATGTCCTCAATTTTTGTGACATTAGCTGTTTGGATTACTGGAACAAGAAAAAAAATGAGGATAAAGACAAAGATTCGGAATAAAAATACCTAGAGAGAACTGGAGAATCCAACACCGAAATAACGGTAAAGGAAAATTAAAAATAATGGAGGAAAAGATGTGCAATAACGATCTTTTCTGTGGAGTTAACTCCGCTCAATCAACGGATATCGCCGAAATGAGCGATTTAGAGAAAAAGCATACTCCGGTCATCGAAGCTCCGGGAACGGTCAAAAAGGAAGAAGCTTTTGTTGTCACGGTCGAAGTGGGAAAGCTTTTGACTCATCCGAACGAGAATGGACATTATATTGAATGGGTAGAACTCTATTCAGGTGACACTTTTCTGGCTCGTACGGATTTGGTTCCCCGCCTCACGTCACCCAAAGTCAGCTTTACTGTGGCCCTCGATCATGAACATCCCCTAATGGTTAAGGCACGCTGCAACATGCATGGAGTGTGGAAGAGCTTCCCTCACCGGATCACCGTCGAGTAGAATGTCCTTGAATCCTTGACTCTTTTGCATAAAAGGAAACCTTTCTCACTTCGTTTTCGTCTTATTTATTGAGATTAAAAAACGGAGGAGTTCTATGCACAACAAAATTTATAAAACAGTCATTTTCCTTTCTCTTTTTATGTTCCTTATTGGGACGACCTTACTGCAGGCAGGGGATTTCCAGGGATACAATGAGAAAGAAGATTTTCACAAAACATTTCCTCTGGATAAAGATGGGACTTTCAGTCTCATAAATGTTAACGGCCCTGTTTCTATCAAAACCTGGAACAGTGATGAAGTGGATATCCAGGCTGAAAAAGCCGTCCGTGGACGCCGTGAAAATTTAGATAAAATAAAGATAGAAATCGAATCCGGATCCGGCCGAATCGTTGTCAACACAATCTTTCCAAAGATCAGAGGTTTTAGGGGAAAAGTCAGTTACGAAATCAAGGTGCCGGAAGGACTGGAATTAGAAAAAATCAGAACTGTCAACGGAAATATAAATATCCGTGGGTATGTTACCGATGTCAGGGCCACAACCACAAACGGTGATATTTCAGTCAGTGAAGCTTCTGGACAGCTGGTTTTTATAACCACAAACGGAAACGTGAACACTGAAGATGTTCAAGGTGAGATAAATGCCAGGTCGACAAACGGCAGTATCTATCTGGAAGTCGATTCTGTGTCTGACGAAATCACAGCCAGAACGACAAACGGTGGAATTTCTTTGACGATAGATTCAAAAAATATCGATGCGGATGTTGAAGTCAGAACTACAAACGGCCGGATCACTATTGATTTTCCTGTCACTATCCAGAGTGGTCAGATATCGAAAAGAAGACTGGATGGACGGATTGGTGACGGAGGTCCGCTGATTTCACTAAAAACGACTAATGGATCCGTCAAAATCCGCAATTAGCTCATTTCTGAAAATTCTATTATCTGTTTTGTCCACACATTGATGATGAGTTTTAGGTTCATCTGAAGTGTAAACCCATTTCAATGATTTGTAGAGTTCTGGGAACTAGAAAGGCATGATGGAGAAATCCGTTCACGGGGACGAGCGGGCATGGTTCCTCCTCTTGGATTTGCCTTGAAGGAGATGAAGGGAGGGGTCCCGCCTTCATCTCAAGAAGAAGAAAACGAAGCGTGATTTCTGATCGACTTGCGAGTTCACGGAGAACTCGTTTATTAAATCATTGAAGTGGGAATGCTGGCAATTATGAGAAACCTGTAGACTCTTAGGGAGGGAATTGATAGACTTTTCTTCTTCCCTATAAAAAGAGATATCTGATTGAAGATTCAATTTCTAGGCGCATGTCAACAGGTGACAGGCTCTTGTTTCTATTTGGAGATCGAAAAACTTCGACTCTTGGTCGACTGCGGCATCTTTCAAGAACGGGCTTATTTAAACCGAAACTGGGATCCTTTCCCAATCTCTCCCTCCTCCCTTGATTATATCCTCTTGACTCATGTGCACCTGGATCATGCAGGATTGATTCCCAGGCTGGTTCATGGGGGCTTTAGGGGAAAAATACTGATGACAATGCCCTCGGGAGCGCTGCTCCCTGTTGTTCTTCTGGATTCCGCAAAAATTCAAGAAGAAGATGCCAGGTACAAAAGAAAACGGCACAAGAAGGAGGGAAGGAAGGGTCCTTTTCCGGTCATCCCTCTGTACACAGTGAAAGACGCAGAAAAATCGCTCCGTCTGTTTGAAGAAATCCCCTATGATCAGTCCACTTCATTGGATCAAAATGTTTCTGTTGTCTTCCGTGATGCCGGACATATCCTGGGTTCGGCCATGATTGAATTGCAGATTCGGTTAAAACAAAAAACAATACGTATGGTCTTTTCGGGGGATATCGGTCAAAAGGATAAACCCCTTATCAAGGATCCCACTGTGCTCGATTCTGCGGATTATGTTGTTATGGAATCCACTTATGGGGCCAGAGACCATGAAGATCCGGAAGATGTGGAAACTCAGCTTGAAAAATATATTCTTTCTACGGTTAAGTCCGGAGGGAATATCGTTATTCCAACTTTTGCTATTGAGCGGGCTCAGGAGCTCCTCTATCATTTGAGCCGATTGGTCAGATTGGACCGCATCCCTTATCTCATGATGTTTCTGGACAGTCCCATGGCACTCGATGTAACGGATGTTTTTCTTCAGAATAAAGCGGAATTGGATGAAAAGACGTTAAAGTTGTTTAAGGAAGGAGAGTCTCCATTTCGATTCCCAGGTTTGAGATTTGTCAGATCAACGCAGGAGTCCAAAGCCATAAATCAGATCCGTGGATCATGTGTTATTATGGCGGGATCAGGAATGTGTACGGGAGGGCGGGTCAAACATCACCTTGTCAATAATATCTCATGTCCGGAATCCACAATCCTTTTTGTGGGATACCAGGCCAGAGGAACGTTGGGAAGACTCATCGTTGACGGAAAACAAGATGTGAGGATTCATGGCCAGGCATACAAGGTCAGAGCACAGATAGGCCAGATCGAGGGATTTTCAGCCCATGCCGACCGGAGTGCTCTACATGATTGGTTATATGGCCTATCCTCTCCACCGAAAAGAGTTTTTCTCGTACATGGGGAAAAGGAAGGAGCACAAAGCCTTAGAGACGACATTGTGAAGAAAAAAGGTTGGAAGGTCGACATCCCTGAATATAAAATGGAATACGAAATAAATTAAGGGAGAACAAACATCATGAGCATCAAAAAATATTTTGTCGAGGATATTCCCCGCCGAAAGTTTCTTGAAATGGGTTTAAAAGGAGGGATTGCCGTCGCTGCGGCGCCATCGATGATGATGCATTTATTATCCTGCAAGGGGCCGGATTCCGCGAGTGCCGGGCTTGAGATAGATCCGGGTATGCTGAACCGGACCATTCGAAAAGCGCTGGAGAAAGGCGGAGAATTTGCCGATGTCTATGTCGAAAATCGAATCTCAAGACGGATTCTTATGGAAGAGTCTAAATTTAAAAGTGCCGTTTTCGGAATAAGTCAGGGGGCAGGCGTCAGAGTGATCTCCGGGGATAAAACCGGATTTGCCTACACCGATGAGATCAGTGAAGAGAAACTGATGAAGGCCGCAGAGGTAGCCTCTTATGTCGCTCAAGGAGCCAAGTCCATAGAGCCGGTGGATGTGAATTCAGCCGAGAGGTCGTCTTTTATCACCGTTAAACTTCCTCTCCAGGATATTGTCGATGATAAACGATTGGATATGATGCAGCGAGCTAATCAGGCCGCCCTGGACTATGATTCGCGGATTCAAATGGCTTTGATCAGCTATTACGATGAAATCAGAGGGAGAACGATCGCCAACAGCGAAGGCCTTTTTCTCTCGGATGAACTCCCACTTCTATTCTTCATCGTTCAAGCCATGGGAGTCGGAAACAACACCCGGCACATGGGACGAGAACGATTAAGCCGGCATTCCGGTTTTGAGATGTTTGATGAAGTCTCTCCTGAGGAAGTGGCCAAAACATGTGCAAGGGAAGCGATTGCCATGCTCACGGCTAAGGATGCTCCTGCCGGAATCATGGATGTGGTCATGCAGAATGGATGGGGAGGAGTGCTCATTCATGAGGCAGTGGGACATCCCCTCGAGGGAGATGGGATTGCCAGAAAAACGGGTGTGTTCACAGGAAAACTCGGTCAGAAGGTGGCCAGCGAAAAGTTCACTATGGTCGATGATGGAACTCTTCCTAACCGCAGAGGAACGACGAATTTTGATGATGAAGGAACCCAGATGCAGCGCAATGTTCTGATTAAGGACGGTGTCCTTGTGAAATACATGACTGATATCCTCTCTGCGAAACAATTGAATATGGAGAGAACCGGAAACGGACGTCGTGAGAGTTTTCGCCATATCCCGATTCCTCGGATGACAAACACATTCATCGATAATGGAACTGACAATCCTGAAGATATTCTGTCTTCGACTCAAAAAGGCCTGTATGTGCAGAGCTTGAGTGGGGGAAGTGTCAATCCCACAACAGGTATGTTTAACTTCACCTGCCGCGAGGCCTACTTGATTGAAAATGGCAAGAAGACCACTCCTGTCAAGGGTGCCACCTTGATCGGAAGCTGCCTGGACGTCATTTCCAACATCGATGCCGTGGGGGACAATCTGGACTTTGGCCCCGGAATTTGCGGGAAGGGACAGAGTGCCGAAGTTTCGGCAGGACAGCCAACTGTCCGGATTCGCGGGATCAATGTCGGCGGCAGTCGGGCAAGGGCGTAGGAAAAGGAGGCAACAATGGATTATAAAGAATTAACCGAACAACTTGTCAATAAATGTTTAAAAAAAGGTGCAGATGCGGCTGAAGTGTACTGCGAATCCAGTAGAAACCTCAGTGTCAGAATCCGCAACACGGAGATAGAAACTGTCCAGCAGGCAGAGTCTCATGGAGTGGGTGTCCGGGTTATGGTGAAGGGCCGGATGGCTTTTTCAAGCTGCAACGATCTCAGTGATGCCGCCCTTGAGGAGACATTGTCAAGCGCCATACAATTTGCCGCCAATATGACACCGGATGAAAACAATGTTTTGCCGGAAGATAAAGGAATCACAGAGGTGGAGGGGCTTTATGATCCTCAAACCAGTCAGATTCCTCTGGAAACGAAGATCAATCTGGCCAAAGAGACAGAAAAACTGGCCATGAGGGATTCCCGGATTACTAAAAGCGGAGGTGCCCGTTATTCAGAGGGAGAAGGACAGGTTTTTATCGCCAATTCCAATGGTCTCTTAAAAGATTATAAGGCGTCATCCTGTTCTTTCGGAGTGAGTGTTATTGCGGAAAAAGGAGATCAAAAATCTCCGGGAGGGGAGTCCTGTTCCCGGCGCTATTATTCCGATTTGAAGAAACCCGCTGAGATTGCAGATAAAGCCATTCAAGAAGCCGTGCAGATGCTGGATCCCCGGATGGTCAAGACACAGAGGGCCGCTGTCATTTTTGATTCTGATGTGGCCCGATCGATCTTAGGAGGGATACTCAGTGCTATCAACGGTGAACGTGTTCTCCAGGGTGCCAGCTTTTTAAGAGAGAGTTTGGACACAAAAATCAGCTCGGAGCTTATTACAATATTTGACGATGGAACTGTACCTAAAGGTCTGGGAAGCAAATGGTTTGACGGCGAGGGTGTTCCCACACAAAAAAGGATCATCGTAGACAAGGGAGTTTTAAAGAGCTTTATATACAATACGATTGCGGCCAAAAGAGCGGGAGCAAGGAGTACGGGCAATGCCTCACGGGGTGGATTCCGGAGCCTTCCGGGGATAGGAGCGCACAATTTTTATATGGCCAAAGGGGACAGCACTCCCGATGAAATCATCCAGGCCACTAAGACAGGACTACTTCTGAAGGGAGTTACAGGCTACGGTATCAATCCTGTCAATGGAAATTTCAGTGGAGGAGCTTCGGGATTCTGGATCGAAAATGGAAAAATCGCCTTTCCCGTCAAGGGGTTGACCATAGCGGGAAAAGCCGAGGAGATGCTCATTGCAATCGACATGGTGGGAACGGACCTGGATCTTAACCGCGTCTTTACCGCCCCCACGTTCCGGATCCCCAATATGCAAATCGGGGGGATTTAAAAAAAAAGACTGACTGATTTTGTTCACATCCTTTCAGATTAGGAGGATGGACGTCGAGAAGTGTGTCTCCGCCCGGAGCTTCAGCGAGGAATGGAGACATACCTCGTAAGGGTTCCATCCGACTCTTTGATGACTATAAAAAAGTAGCATGGCCGCTTTTTACTTCAGAGAGACTGTAGTTGTGTAGTATCCTCCCTTGAGTGAATCATAGATCAGTTCAATCTCGCCTTTTCCTTTGACGAGAAGCCGGAGGTTGAGAGTTCCAAAACTCGATATTCCCGAGGTTATCCAGATACTATCATCTCGTGTATCGATCTTCTGAGTGGTTCCTCGGTATTTATCAGTTAGAATTCCGGCTGCCCGGAGACTTGCTTTTCCATCAATTTTAATGCGGTCGGCACGGTGAATTTTTTTTTGCACAGCTAATGAGGATATGGTTGGCGTGACGCGCGTGTTGGTGATGGCCACATCGATTTGGTAGAGGTCTTTGTCTATCTTCTTAACCTGAACATTTTCGAAATTCAACCGGGGAAGCTGGTCGGCATGGTAGAAACAGAATGCCGCGTTGCGGTGACACGTATCCGGCAGCTGGAAAAGGGGAGGCACTCGAGAGCCGAATTTGGTCATGCCACCTATTTCGATCTCGCCGTAGAGAGGATGAGTGTATGGTTTCCAGTTCCTGTAATGTTTTCCGAGCAGGATGAGGTCGTGGTACTCCATTTGACGGAGCTGATCAAGAACTGCGCGCATGCGGATCATTTCCGGATCCTGTTCTATTTCGCCGCCCTGTTCACCTCCAATCGGGAAGGAGAATGTCGGAGACATATCCAGCTCGTTGCTGAACGTATAGGCCCCCAGGATATTGACAAAGAAATCGATACTCCCTCCATAAACCGTGTACAGATCTTTATAGATGACGATGTACCGGTAGCCGGGAAGAATTTTTTCCCCATTTTTTCCAATGTAATCGTAGATGGCCGTGTCACCCCTGGGAAGGTCACCCATGTTTTTGGCTCCCGGAGGCCGGAGAATCATCCCCCCCGTATTATGGAAGTTCTGAGCCCCCATGATATTGGGATTGGCCAGAAGAAAATCTCTTGTAGCGACTGTTTCCGGAAAACAGAATGGGTATTTGCCGGCTCCCTGCTGCACATAGTTGGGCTGCCAGTTAAATCCATAGTTCCTGTTCATGTCATACCCGCCAAGTCCGTCTTCATTGATCCGGCCGTCACCGTCGTTGTCAATCCCTTCCTGGCCGAGAAGGGAGTAGTCCCCCTTTTCTCCGGGGCTGACAGGAACCAGAATTCTGGAATCTTCGGGATGAAGCCTGTACATGCCGTTGGGATCTTTCTTTCTCATCTGGGTGATGAATCCATCTCCATCCAGATCTTCGGCCGGATCTTCATCAGCGATTCCGTCTCTATCATCATCAAAGGGAATGAGACCCGTTCGATAGGATTCTGCTTTGTTGATGAAGTATTCTCTTGCATCCGGATTCATGGTGGGCATAATATAGAACGCTTTTTCGTCCAGGAGGCGTGTGGCGAGATCAGTTTTTTCATAATTTTCGAGCAAATACCAGATTGCATAGAGTGCCACTTCCGTTCCCTGAATCTCGTTTCCATGAATGTTTCCGTCAATGTAGTATCCGGGCTTGTGCTCAGCGGGTCCGGTTGCGGTGTTGTTGAGGATCACAGCCCATATTTCATGTCCCTGAAAAGTTTGTCCCAGAGATTTGAGCTCCATGAAATCGGGATAGGCCTCTTCAAGAGCCTTTAAAGCCTTGGTGAGTTCGGCATTATCGTAAAAATGGTCAAAGGAAAGCTTGACCTTGGCGGCCTGCATCTGTTGAGGACTGAACAATCCCAGGGAGAGAACTAAAACCGTTAGTAAAATAGTGAGTTTCGTTTTTTTCATGTTTTCATTCCTCCATCTATTGAAGAACAATCGTTGCCTGGACTGGATTCAGCCGAGGCGTTTTGGCCGTAACCGTGACTTTCGAACCTTTTTTTCCTTTTATCGTCCATTCGACTTTCTGAGTTTCTCCACTACCACCGATAAAAGGAATGTTGACGACTGTACGGCCTGAAAACACGGATTGACTCTCTGAGGTTTGGAGTTCGACTCGAATCGGCCATGCGGACTGAGCCCTCCGCCCCTGAGCAGTTGATGTGGGAAACCAACCTGAATTGGAAAAAAAGACTGTGACTTGGAAGAGATCTTCATCGAGAGTCTTGACTTGTGTGTTTTTGATCTCCAGCCGGGGAAGTTTTCCCATCAACCGGATGTAATAATTCGAGTGAAAGTCGATGGTTTTTTTTATATCTCCAGCCGGGGGAGTCACTTTTAAATAGGGGATAAATCCTCCGATTTCGACATCACCAAGCGTGGGATGTGGATAAGGGGTCCAATCGACAAATGCGTTCCCCTTAAGCGCAGAGTCCGACCATTTGAGAATAAAGGCATCCGGATGTTCATCCCCTTGAGAGCCTGTTCTTTGAGGCATCTGCTCCATCATTTCGGCCATCCTTTCTGGAGTGACCTGTCCGGATTCAACCATACCTATGAGCATGGACGCATTAAAATTAGGCGGAGTTCCCTGTTCCTTAAGGAAGGCGGCAATTTTTTCCTCTCCCAGCGCAAGAAAATCTTCACTGGACATGCTCCTCAGCTTATCCACGGTTAAAATGTCTTTGTCAGGTTCCTTTTTTGGCTCGGGGACAGACCAAAGATGAGCCGAAAAAACAGGAACTCCGAGTTGATAATAACAGTAAGCCGCAAAAGAACCTTTCCCTACGCCTTTGGATCCTTTTTCCAGGTGTTCCAGTTGGGCCTCTTTGAGTGCGTCTTTATATTCTTTTTGTATGGCCTGGAGGATGGGCATATCCTGTCTATCGATACTCATGGCAGGCCCGAGCCCGAGCATCATGGCCACAAGACTTTCAGTGATTTCTATCCCCCCTCCTATATTCATTCCTTTAAGTATGTCGATAAGTTCCTGCATGCCGTATTCCTTATTGGGGTCCAGACCCAAGAACGAGGCATACGTCTCGGGCACTTTAAATCTGTCCGCAGCAGCTTGAGCCTGTCCGGTTTGTTGAAGATTGAGGAAAGTATTTTCTGTGGAGAAATTGAGAACCATACAGATATTGGGATGAGCAGCGAGAAAGTCAAAAAGAGCGATGACCTCCGGGGCAGAGACCGGCCAGAGTCCGGCCGTTTTGATGAAGTACTCAAAGTCATGAGGGAAATTCCTGTTGAGTTCAATCCCGCCTGGAGGATCTTCGTTGTACAGGCCGTCTTCATCGTTATCCAGTCCTTCCGTGTACATTTTGTAGATGCCGCTCTCGCCTTTTTTTGGATCGGCCAAGCGCATCAGACGAGGTTCAGACGGATCGGAGATCCATTTTCCCTCAGGATCTTTGACTCTCATCATAGTGATCATGCCATCTCTATTGAGATCATCGAATCCGTCTTCGTCGACCCGGTCGTCCATATCTTCATCGATACTCACGGAATTTCGCTGCCGTTGATATCTGACTCTTGCGAAGTACTCCTGTGCCGTGTCGGGATTGAGTAAAGGGGCTATATATACGGTGATATTGGAAAGCAGTTGTGTTACGTCTTCTTCTGATCCGTGTTTTGTTAAAAGTTTTTCCGCGATGAGAAGAGCCGCTTCAGTGCCGACAAGATGGTAGCCCTCCAGATTGGCGGTCACAAAAACAGCAGGCCTGGAATCGGGATCGGAACTCTCGTTGGTGTTTGCTGCAATCCTGAGAGCCAGCAAATCTGTCTCCTCGACACTCTTTCCAATGGGGATCAGTGCTGTCAGCTTGGGGTACTTGGAGTTCCAAGATCTGAGAATTGAATTGACATCCTCGGGACGGTGGTAAGTGTCGAACTTCAGCTGGTCTGACTGGGCAGAAAAAGCTGGAGAAAAACACAGAAAAACCATAAGCCAAAACAAAATCTGTCGTTTCATTTTTTCCTCCAAAATATTCTTACGTAAAAGAAAGAATAAAGTTATCATGGGAAGGAGCTAAATGCAATTTGTAACAGTAAGTTTAGGAGGCTTCTTTCTATTCTTTTCTGTGCCTGATCTGGTCGAGGGCTACGGCAATAATTATAATTCCGCCTATGATAATCTGTTGGATGTAATTGGGCCAGCCCATCATGTTGGAACCGTTCCTCAGAAAGGCCATAATAAAGACTCCGATCATGGACCCGAGGATGCTCCCGGACCCTCCACTTAAGCTTCCCCCTCCGATGACAACGGCCGCAATGATATCGAGCTCCAGGCCAACCGCGACGGTGGGATCACCAACTGTCAACCTGGAAAACTGCATCACTCCGCTCAGGCCACAAAACAGCCCTGCTGTGCTGTAAATAGCAACTTTGGTTCTGTTGATGCGGATCCCACAGAGACGGGCTGTGGCTTCGTTGGAACCGATGGCAAAAACATGTCTGCCGAACACGGTGTAGCGCAGGACCACGGCCATGAGAACCGCAAAGATAATCAGGACCCAAACTCCCGGAGCAAGGAGGAGCCAGGGAGGACGTGGGGTTGAGGACATCAGGTCGTTAATCCATGTTAATGGGGCATCAATTTTTTGATTTTTAGCGATCCATTTTGCGATTCCTCTTGCGATACCCAGCATACCCAGAGTCACTATGAACGGAACAAGCCGGAGGCTTGTGATCAGAAAACCGTTGACCAGTCCGACTAATCCTCCGGTGAGTATTCCAACAAGGATTGCCCATGGGAGAGACACCCCCGCATTTATGGCATAAGCCGTCGTGACACTGGCCAGAGCGATATTCGATGCTGCAGAAAGGTCGATACCGCCGCTGATGATAATAAACGTCATACCCAGAGCTCCCAGCGCGACTATCACCGATTGAGCGGCCACACTTTTTAAGTTGGCGATCCTGAGGAAACGGCCTTGAATTTCCGGCATCGAAGCAAAAATGACCAGGACAAGAATCAGTCCGATGAAAGGACCGATCCAATTCAGGAGAGTTTTGAGTTGATCATGTTTTCTTTTTTTAGGCATGTTCAATATTTTTTTCTTCAAACTTGCGCCCTAAGGTTGCGGCCGTCATAATGCTGTGGGCATCCCAATGGTCCGCTGGGCGGAGTGAGATAAGTTTTCCTCTGTGGAAGACGGCAATAGTGTCACAAATACCCAGCAGCTCCGGGAGATAAGAGCTGACAAAAATCACAGCCTTTCCAAAAGAGGCCAGCTCGCCTATCCATTCATAGATTTGTGTTTTGCTGAGCACATCGATTCCACGAGTCGGTTCATCCAGCAAAAGAATATCGGCTTTCTGGTGCAGAAGCCGTGCCAGAGCGACTTTTTGTTGATTTCCTCCTGAGAGGTGGAGAACCGGTTGATTTGAATCCGATGTCTTGATATTTAGGGTTTGAAGAAAATTGTCGATTCCCTTTTTGTACTTTTTGAGATTGAGGAATCCTAGAGAGCTGTAGGGTACAAAATGGCTGAGTGCGATGTTGTCCGCAATGGATAGGCTCATTGCCAGTCCCTCTTTCTGCCGGTCTTCGCTTAAATATCCCATCCCCTGCTTAATTCTTGACCATGGGGTTGATTTGGAGGATGTGATATAGCCGACCTTGACGTTTCCTTTGATCACGGGATCAAGACCAAAAATGGTGCGCAGTACATCCGTTCGTCCGGCTCCAACGAGACCTGCAAATCCGAGGATCTCTCCTTTATGAAGATGGAGGTCGATATCGGAAGACATTTTTTTCCCCCGCAATTCTTTAAGTGTGAGAGCGACGTCGCTGATTTCATGGAGAGTTTTCGGAAACATTTCAGCCAGTTCCCGTCCAATCATGAGCTGAATCATCTTTTCATGAGTGACATCTTGAATGTCCCCTGATTTGATTTTTTTCCCATCTCGGAGAACGGTGAAACGATCGGCCACTTTTTGGACTTCTTCCAGAAAATGACTGATGTAAATTATACTGACGCCCATCTCTTTAAGGTTGCGGATGATCTGAAAAAGCCGATCGCTGTCCTCCAGCGAAAGACTGCTTGTGGGTTCATCCATAACCAGAATTTTTGCTTTGTCAGCCAGTGCCCTTGCGATCTCCACAATTTGTTTGATCCCTACACTCAGATTTGCGATCGGAGTATCCATAGGAATTTCGGAGTGGTTGACCATTCTCAAGGCATCCCGTGCCGCTTGTCTCATTTCTTTTTTTTTCAAGAAGGGACCGGATTTTTTCTCTCTGCCCAGCATTATATTCTCTTCGACTGTGAGATGAGGGGCGAGATTGAGTTCCTGGTAGATCATGGATATACCGCTTTTTCGGCTTTCTAAAGGTGTGGCAGGGAAAAAGGTTTTTCCTCTGAGAGTCATTTGTCCTGCATCCTGACGGAGGGCTCCACTCAGTATTTTGACCAGCGTGCTTTTTCCTGCCCCGTTTTCACCGATCAAGGCATGGACTTCTCCCTCACGAAGTTCGAAGTTGACATAAAGGAGAGCCCTTGTAGTACCAAAATTTTTGCAGATACCATCCATTCGCAGAAGTGTGTTTGAAGAAGATTTTAAGATTTTCAATTCAAATAAGGGGACAGATCAGGGGAGAGAAGTCTTTTCATCTCAGGATCGGACATATTATCAGGAGTGATCAAATGAACGCCCGTATCGATCCTCTTGTCGATTGTTTTACCTTGCAGGTGATGGACCATCTGCTTTACACCCATATACCCGATTTTTATGGGATCTTGAAGGACGAGACCGTGGATGTGCCCTTCCTCTAATCCCTGGACAAGTTTGGGGCTGGAGTCAAATCCGACGAATTTGATCCGACCCGCTCTCCCGGATTCTTGGAGAGCCCGGAGTGCACCAAAGGTGCTGGATTCATTGGGACAAAAAAGTCCCTGAACATCGAGGAAACGATTGAGAAGGTTTTCAACCAGCTGATAGGCCGTTTCAGTAGTGGCACCGGCATACTGATCTTTAATCAATAAATTTATCCGGGGAAAGTTATTTTTTATCGTGTCGACAAAACCCTTCTCACGGTTGGTCGTGCTGGCCGAACCCACCTGGTATCGGATGAGGATCAAGTTTCCTTCTTTTTTAAGGAGTTCTCCCATTCTTTCGGCAGCGAGCACTCCACCTTTATAATTGTCGGTAGCCACATAGCTGATGTGAAAATCTCCCTGAAGTCCGGAATCCATAACGACAACAGGAATATTTCTTTCAACGGCATCTCTGACCGGTCGAATCAGTGCACGGTCGTCCAGAGGAGCGAGGACAATGCCGTCCACACCACGGTTGATAAAATCTTCGACAACCGTGATCTGCTGGGCCCTGTCATCTTCTTTCTGAGGTCCATTCCAGTATATTTTCACACCCAATTCCCGTGCGGCTTTAATCGCTCCGGCATGGATGGCTTTCCAGAAGCCGTGTGTGGTTCCCTTTGGAATAACTGCGATTTCCAGCCGATTTTTTTCAGTGGCGTCCACATCTTCTTTTGGTCCACACTGAATCATAAGTAAGGGAAGAAATAGCAAAAAGATGACGTGCTTTTTTAAGCCCATATAAGCGAAAGTATAAATTAAATAAACTCTTCCGTCAAAGGTAGGGGACAATTAGCATTAAATTTGAATCTGATTTTGTTCCGTTCAAGCTCTGAGGTATTTAAGAATTGCATCTTTCCCGCAGAGACAGAGACATGAGAGAAGCGAGAGCGGGCAAAAGAGAACTTCGGCTTAAGTTCCCAATCTTGATGGTCACAAATTAGAGTGGGGCTTTGCGATGGGAATATGATTTAATATTGGTGTAAAATTGTAACCAGTCGTACTCATTTCCACCCGGCCCCGCCCTGTCTTTTGACCCAAGCCTTGTTGTATCTATTATTAATAAACCATTCCCTTTTTCTATTAGGCCTAATAAAATAAAAATTTTATCTTCCTCATCTTTCGTATCCGTAGAATCAATTAGCAGACTATCTTCCTTATCTGTAGAATCAATTAGCAGTCTATCTTTCTTAACTGAAGAATCAATTTTCAGATTACTTTTCTTACCTGAAGAATCAATTAGCAGACTATCTTTCTTAACTGAAGAATCAATTAGCAGACTATCTTTCTTAAATGAAGAATCAATTTTCAGACTAGTTTTCTTAACTGAAGAATCAATTAGCAGACCATCTTCAGAACTCTTGAAACTAATAATGGGAACAATTTTTATTTTTGGCTCAGTCATAATTGCAGCCGCAAATTCTTTACTATAAGGAGAAATGTATAACATAGTAACTCCTTCAGTTATTGGATGATTTGCAATAGATATTTGTGGTAATAAACCTTTTACAAATAGTTCTCCTGTATCTTGACTGAAAGTGGCTCCTGATTCTTTCTTAACAATCACTTCTTTAAATAATATACCTGGATTAACTTTTTTAAAAAGTGCTGAATTGAATCCTTCTTGATTAATCCATATAATTCCACCGCTGTTCACCCAACGCAATAGCAGTGCTAAATGTGCTGAGGATACACCTTTGTATGTGCCATAAGTAATTTCTATGATACGTATTGAAGGAACCTTATCTAAAAATAACAAATCGTCTATGTACTCAAAATTTAGAGTTAAAACTCCAGATTCATATGGGCTCTTAAATGGACCTTTTTGAGTCATTTCAGGTGGACTCTTAACAGGTGGACTCTTAATAGGAATTTCTTGACCCAATAAGCATACATTAAAAAAAATAAAAAACATGAGCAAAAGAATGTTAATTTTCTTCATATGAACCTCCTTTTCATCATAAGCTCCAAAGTTCCCCTAAATTTTCGGCAATGTGTCCATACCGTTGTTTTTGGCATCCATGAGCATGATGTCGTGCAGTTCTTTCCGCGTTGCATCATCAAGAGTCGAGTCAGACGGTTCACTCAGGAGTCTTTCCACTTCATCCGCAGCCCTTTCATCAATGGGTTTTCTCCCAAGTGAAACCCAGGTGTCATAGGTGTCCCGGTCAATCATAAGCGGGTAGGTATGCTCGTCTTTGTACCATTTTCTCGTATGTTCGGTGGACAGGAATTCCATTTCCGCCGTGATATTCTCAAACATATGTGTGGCGATGGGATCATCCCTTTGTGTAATTCCTTTGATCAGCCTGAGGGCCATTCCGGCGATTTCGTTATCTATCACGAGCTTTTCCAGGCTCTGACAGCTTTCAAAATCCATCATGCCCGGACCTGAAATCACATTGATTCCGGACAGAGCCGCAAGAACGGCACCGATACCTGTTTCCAATCCGG
>SDBS01000823.1_pt1 | contig 31185 bp, 29 predicted proteins | sample 2277091 | NCBI WGS metagenome assembly SDBS01 (sample SAMN10404972, study PRJNA504765) | marine sediment metagenome | isolation source: marine sediment core GS10_PC15, 163 cmbsf | place: Arctic Ocean: Southern Knipovich Ridge | collected 2010 | reverse complement strand
CTTATAATACGCCTTGCTTGAGAACGAGAGATATAAATTGTATTCATTTCAAAAAGTTTGACTAAAACTTTGGTTTTTCCAAATTCATAAGAAGACTCTGTATATTCTTTAAAAATTCTATTTAAATCTTTTTTTGAATTAAGAGAAATTGTAAAAGCCACCCTTGTACCTTTTGTGTTTTTAACATCTCTTATAAAAACATCATCTAAAATATTATTAAAAATCAATTTTTTTCTTGAACTTTGAATAACTAAAGTATCAGCAATTTTAGAAGTAAAAAATATACCTTCACCGGTGTGTTCTTTTGGCATGGTAGTTTGCTTCCCTTTTAGAAGGTCTTGAATAGCTTCAAGTTCGTTTTTTAATTTCCTTTCTTTTGTTATGTTATTAAAAATTCCAATTCCCTTATCATTCACATTAAAACTAACTATCTCTTTATTTTTTTTTATAAAAACTTCTATTTTTTTTGACCGAGAATGTTCTATTGCATTATTTAACATTTCTGTAAAAGCATAATCTAAAATAGAAGAGATATTTTTGGATAAATCCAGAAATATTCCTGTGTCTTTTTTTATTTCATCTAAGATAATATCTTCAGAGAGATTTTTATTAATCAAAGTTTTTTGAATACTTAATATATTTTTTCTTGCTTTTTCTTGAGCTTTCTTATTAGCTAAGACATAACAGACCTTATTGGTTTTTCCGATCAAAATTATTTTTTCTTCTTTTCTTAATTCAGAAAAAATACGGTTAATATAAATACGTGAAAAACCAGTTACTTTAACAATATCAGCAACTTTTATTTCTTTTTCTTTATTAAGTTTTTTAAGAATTATTTGTTTTATATCCATAATTTTTAGTTTACAAGTTTCATTATATCATGAAAAAGTAAACTTGTAAACTACTTTTAAAAACTTGTAAACTAAAATATTTATTCCATTCTCACTCCTTTAATAACTTTACCCAGATTATACTCCAAAAATAAACAAAAACCCCGAAGTTCTCGGGGTAAACTTTTCGAATTATAATTCTTCGAAAGGTTTTAAAAGATTGAAATTGGATTTAATAAACTTTATCTAATCTGAGCCAACAAAACAACATAATTTTTACCATAGGCTTTGGCGCATTTAGGGCAAGTTGTATAGTAAAAGTAAAGTTTTTTTAATGTTTCATTTTTGGATTTTACATATTCTTTCATTTCTTCTGCCCATTTTCCGCAATTTTGAAATGGACCTTCAAATACTTTTGAAAGAAATGTTCCGGAAATTGTTGCCATTTGTGCGCCAGGAACATCTTTTGTAACATTGATATAGATATCCGAGCCCCAAGAAGATTTTTCATCAGTAAGCATTAATTGTTTTTCCGCTTTTGCCCCGACCTTTTCAATTAATTCCATATTTTTGCCTATTTTTTTGCCCATATTAATTGGCATATGAAAAAAACTGGTAACATTGTCTTTTGTAAAAAGTTTATTTTCCCAAGTGATTTCTTTGTCCTGCCATGGTTTCTGATCAAATGGATCACAACAGCCAGTTGATTTAATGTTTTGTTCATCAGTCATAGTTCCTCCTTTTATAAATTATTTTATTTCTATCTCTATTTTAACTTTTTTTTAAAATAGAGTCTATATCAACAAATAATCTACAATAATAGCTAACAGACTACTGGTTGCGGACTACTATAGTTTATATAAGAAAAAAAGGCGGAGAGGAAAGACGAATGAATAGCCCAATGGGCATTCAGACATTGTCTAACCAAACCGCCTCGGCAAATCTGGCAGAAAAAAACAAGGTTGGTTCTTTATGTAACCGCTGAAATTTCCAATTTAATCTTTAACTGGTTATTATCTTTTCTTCCTCAAAGTTTGCGCCGATAGCCTTCATCTTTTCAGGAATTTTGACTGGCCAAAGCTTAATAACATGCCCCTCTTTAAAACTGTTATCTCGAATCATCTCAAAGAGTTTAAGGGAATTATCATAAGCTTTTTTTCCGTTGGCTTTAATCAAGATTTTGGTTTCAACCATAAATGTATTATAGACATCATCACGAACAGTATAAGAATTTACATTTGCTATTGCACAACCATTCCTGAATTTTCCATTAAGAAGGTAGCCAAATACCTGTTCTTCAATTTCTACAACTAAGTTGATTCCTTTCAACCATTCAGGAATAGTGTCTTCAGTATGATCTTTAGATCTCAGTGACACAAATGTGTTGTCGTTAAATCCAGTTTTTTCATCAAAATTACTAACATTAAATTCCTCATTATCCTTTCTGTATTTAATGTACAGACAGTAATTTGCTCGCAATTCTTTCTGAAGATTTTCAGGTGCATCTCCAAATCTGAATTCTGTATTGATATTCATCTTGTTCTCCTCTCTCACACGTATCAAACAGTACAGACCCTGTTTTTTTGCTCTCTGCCAGAAGAGCTTTTTAAATTTTGATAAGGTACATTTTTTAATTTTAAAGATTATATTTTACCAAATAATTCATATAATGTCAAGAGTTTTTTGTTGACTGACAGACTATAATCTATGGTTACATTACTTATATAAAAAATTATTTTGGAGAAGATTTGATGACAAGTCGTTTTGCATTAGATCCGATAGGCCAGCAGGTCATTAAAGTTAACTGTTCTTTCCCAGTTGGTAAAGTAAATGATGAGTCATTTTCTTCAAAAACTTTTTTCTCAAAAATAGTATATTCTATTTGCTCATCTTTAAAATATATTATAATACTATCTTCTATTTCCAATTCTCCCAGACGAGCAAAAACATCTGCATATGGTTCTGTCCCAGCTACAGTACTGGAATGGCCAAAGATAAAAATATTATCATCTGTTTTAGGTAAAGCTGTTCCTTTACAATGAGCAACTCCTTTTTTTAATTCTTCCATATAAATAGATCTGTCATTGTCATCAACATCTTGAATAACTGGAGCTAGAACTTCAATTTTGTCAATTTTTATTCCAAATTGTTTGATTTCAGGACTGATATCTTCTTCTTCTTCTTGTTCTTCTTGTTCTTCTTGATTATTTATATCATCAAATTTTACAATAGCGGTATTAGAGGATGAATTTTGAAAATAAAAAAGCCAATAAATGGCTCCAGAGATTAAAATAAAAATTATCAATATTAGTGTTAATATTATTTTTTTATTTTTTTTAAAAATATAATAGAAATTTTTTTCTTTATCTGTTTTTTTTTGAATGTTTTTTTTATTTAACATAATTAATTATATTTAAAATTATAATTATTTTGTATGGTCGTTTATTATAACTCCATCTTTTAAATATTTAAGAAGACTTTTCTTATTTAATCTTTTCTAAAAGTTTAAAAGGGTGAGTTTTATGATAGTTTCCTTCAAATGTATCTTTGACTTTTTTCTTAAGGGATTGAGGTAAGTTTTGTTTGACTTCGTTAAGTATATAATCTGGAGAATAGATATAGACTTGTGTGATTTTATTATTTTTTAAAATGTGATTTGCTGTTTCTTTTAATTTTTTCAGAAATTTTTTCCTTTCTTCTTGTTTTTGGGGTTCATATACTGATCCTGTTTCATATACCTCTCCCCTGCCGGAAGTTTTAAAAAATCCTTCTCGGTCTGAATAGTGAGGAGTAGTAATTTCGATTGATTCTATTTTTTCTATTTCTTTGTCTTTTGCATAATAAAAATCGGCAACATGATTTCCAGTTACAATAATTAAAACTTTTTCTTTTTTGAATTGGGGTAATTTTTCAGAAATTTTCATAATTTGTCTCCTTAATTTAAAATTGTCTGCTTTATTATTTTACCATTAAAAATATTTTAATAAAAGGATGATTTATGTTAATAGACAGCAAGTCGTCTACTGTTTATGGCTATATTGTATAAGAAAAAACCCGTTTGGTGCATATAAAAAAATACGACTTACCCAAACGGGTACAAATTTTACTTAAATCTTTTTTTCTTTAATCAAAATAGCTATTTTTTTCTTAATTTCCTCTAGGGATTCTATTATTGGATAATAAGCTAGGCCAATTGCTTCTGCCATAATTAAACAACCACCACTTTGAGCTTCAATATCCTTAAAAATATTATTATCCCAGATTAATTGAATATTTTTTAAAAGATCTTGGCCGTTATGTGGTAGAGAAAACTCTCCTGATATCAATTCTTGAAGTCTTTTTTTTCTATCTTCTTCTGTGCCCCAAGAAAAAGACTTATTTTCTGCTTTATTGTAAATGTAAAAGTCAATTAGTTTTTGCAAATATCCCAGCCCAAAAAATAGTGGATTGACAGCTAAAGTGAATTCTTGATCAGTAAAATAGTCTTCTTCAGTTTTTAATTTGAGTAAGTTATTATACAATTCTGCATTTGGACCGTTTTCAATCTTATCGTTCCAATATTCTTCTTGATTTTTCAAATCTTTTCACCCTCTCCTTGAATATGCCAAGATTTATAATTTGGAAACTTTTGAATATTTATTATTTAAAAACATATTTATTTTTTTTATTATTCAAAGAAACTGATACATCTGCTTTAAATGGTCCGTGTATGACTTTTTCATCTGAACAAAGTTTTATCAGTATTCTATATTTACCTATAAACAATCCAATATCACTACTATAAGCTTGAAGTTCTATTTTTTCACCTGGCTTAAGAGAAAAAGATTTTAGTTTTTTCTCTTTGATTTCTGGTGGTGACATCAAACCATAGTAATTTTCACATCCATCATTTGTTTTTGTGCCAGTAATATAAGTACAAGTTGCAAATTCGCCATTAGCATTTTCTGTGGTTGGAATTTGAAATTCTATTTCTATCTTATTGAATTTAACAGAAGAGGAAGAAAAATTAGTGATTTTATAATTCATTTCCAAGGTTTGTAAATCTTCTGAAGATGTTCCATCTAAATCTGAATCAGTTTTAACTTCTAATTTGTTTATTTTAATCCCTACTTTACTATTAGTCAGCCAATCACCATATTTTCCTGAAAATTTTGCTTTTCTGACTTTTTTCTTTGGAGTATTATTTTGGATATATCCTATATAAACAATAAACGTTCCAAACAATAATAAAAGTAGAACAAAAAATATAGGCCTGTTTTCCATAGCATTTCATCCCCTTCTTTTGTTTCTAGCAAGACATTTTTCAAAATAATTGTTAAAGAACATATTTGTAAAGATACTTTATTATAAATCATTGAATTTTTTTGTCAATAAAAATAAAGCACAAGTTTTTTAAAGAATTAAAATTCTTTTAACTTGTGCCTTTTTTCTTAAAATTTTATATCCGTCTTTGACTAAAATTAAACTATTTTTGATTTTTTTTATCTTCTGTATCTGGTTTTTGTTTCCTGTGATGAATATCTTTTAATGTAGGTTTTTGTTCATCAGGTATGGTGGATGGAGGTTTGGTTTGAGACAAAACTGGAGCATTTTTTGTAGGAACTGCTTTTTTCTTTTTCTTTTTGCGTGCTACTACAATAATTATGACAAGAATTAATAGAACTGCTGTTCCTGCTGCTGTACCCCAGATTATTGGATTATTTAAAAGGCTTTCTAGGAGATTTTCTTGTTTTTCTTCTGTTTTAGTTTCTTGGACGGTTTCTTTTTCTTCTTCATCAGTATCTTGAGTTATTGCTTTTTTATTTCCTGTTGCTGTAACGACAAATGGATAATTTTCTTCGGGTATGTCTGTTCCTTTTATTTGTATTTTATATTTGCCTTTTTCGGCATCTATTTTTTTTGTATATGGTGGATTGGCAATATCTTCTTCTATAACTTTATTATTTTCTGAATCTGTGATTTTTAAAGAAATAGCTGAACCGGAGAAATTTAATGTGATTTTAAAATCATCTTTACCGGAAGCATTAAAGTAATAATTTTTTGTTTCATTTTTGTTTATACTATCTATTATCTCCTGTAAAACTTCTGTATTATCTTGATCAGCTATATTTCGAGCTTCTTCTGTTAATCCTGCTGCTTTTGTCCAAATGACAAACCAATCTAAAATATTTTCCATATCAGAAGTATTTTGTGATTCATTATGGAAAGTAGTATACAAAACTTGTCCTTTACCTTCGGTAAAAGAAACAACAAAAGGTTTGTCATCTAAAGTTTTACTTAAATCGATTTCTTCTAATTTGTCTAGATTTTCGGGATTTTCAAAATCTAAATTTTCCCAATCTTGATCATTATTGGAATAATCTATAATTTTGGCTGGTCCTTTTATTAATGTGTTTACTCCTTGATTAACACTATCAATTACTGCCCAATCATCAAGATCAAAATTTACTTTAATTTTTTTCTTGCCTAGAACTTCTTGAAGACCAGGGTCGGTAACTTCTGCTTCTACTTCCCCGCTTTGACCTATTTGAGCACTTTCTGCATCGCTTGCTCCCCAAATATTCTCACCTTCATAAAAATTTATTTTGTTTGGAAATGCTGCTTCAATTAAAGTATTAGCCCAATCGGAAGCGTAAATAATCCCACCATTTTTTACATAATCAGAGATAGTGCTTGCAGCATCTTCAGCAATTAAGTTGATGGTTGCTGAACAATTAATATAGACCGCATCATAATTTGAAAGAGTAGTTAATGATGTTAGATCTTCTTCTTCAATTTGTTCTGCCTGAAAACCAAGATTTTCTAATACTTCACCTATATCATCATAATCAGCAGGTGTAACTGCTATTTTTTTTAATGAATTTGTATCAGAAGGTGCAAGCGCGGAAGTAACAAAAGGGCTTATTGTTAAAGATAATGCTAATAAAAATGTGATACAAAGATATAAAATCTTTAATTTGGAGTTGTTTTTGAAATAAGTCATTTTTCCGTCCTTTCTTTAAAATTTATCTTTTATATAACAATATATTTATTAAGCTAAATTAATCTGAACTTTCTTTTTGACATCAATTCCCCAAGGAATATCTAATCTTGCAAGCAGGTACCAAGAAATCTGGCTTCTTCTTCCTGACATGAACTTCCCTACTTTTGCGAGAGCTCCTAAAGCGCCCTCTGGTGGTTTTTGTTGTTCTAATACATTCGGAGGAATTTTTATTTCAAATGAATAAGTTAAGTCTTGACTAGTGGGATATTCTTTTTCACTGTCTAAAGGATGTTTAAATTCATAAATTTTTCTGATTCGTGTATTTGGATCGCCCTCATAATCTCTTTCTGTAGTTTTTTCTTCTCCAATAAAAAAGATGTTAAATTCTCTTGCTTTAAGTGGTTTTTTTAATTTTATTACAACAGTTCCTGAAATTGTGTCACCAGGTGCAAAGTTAAAGTGATCAATTTTAATTTCAATTTTACCTTTTAGAAAACCCAACATTTTTCCTCCTAAGTCCTGACGACCCGCTTCGACTCGTCCGTTTCACCGCCCGCTTCGCCGAATCGAGGCGAGAATTGAGGCGAGAACGTTAGTGGACGCCGGGGTATCGTTATTTATATATTTTTAAGCTTTAATTCATTATTTCTACTTTAACTATAAAATAATCTTAAGGTAAAGACTAGGATTCTTTTTTTAATCCTTCAAATAAAAACAAGATTCCAATAATGATTGGAATTAATGATAAAAATATAATACGTGCCCAATTTGATTTTTCAGAAATAGTAATAAAAAGATAAATAAAACCAAATATTGTAAAGATTAATCCACCAAATTTGGGTCTTGTCCAGGATAAAGAGGTAATAAGAAGAATAAAAGATGCAAACATAAAACGACCAAAGACGTTATTTAAATTAACACCTGGGATAAATACTTCTAGAATTAGAAGATAAATAATAATTGTCATAAGTGTTGCCAAAAACCTTGGCAGACAATAAAAAAACTTTTTCATTTTCCACTCTTTTTGACTGTAATTATATCTTTAGTATAATTATCAATCATGTATTGATTATTCTTTTTTTATTATAACAAAAAAAATCGTTAAACCAATTGTTTTTTTTATTTCGATACTATAAATTTATTTAGTTCTCCTTTTGGAAGCCAAAATCCGCTACAACTTTTGCAATATTTTGCTTTAACACCTTTTGGAAAATTTATATCTTTATAATCAAAAATTTTTATTCTGCATTTCGGACAATGAGAGTCTTTATGTTTTAATTTCGATTCTTTTTTTATTATATTTTTTTGATCAATTTCCAAAGCCAAATTTAGATCAATTTGAAAAAGATCCCATTTGTCAAACCAAATTCCTCTGCATTTAGGACATTGTTCAATAACTAATTTTAATCCATATTTTGTTTTAGTAGTTATTGGTTCCAGAAAAACTTTACAAACCGTACATCTAAAACGTTTATCTTTTAGAATTATTTTTTCTTTTTTAAGATGAGGATTTGTCTGTTGAATTCTTTTAATTCTTTCTGAAATAGAGGGTTGGGGTGAAGGAAAAGAGATTAAAGAGGTATTTTCTCCAGTAAAATACAATTGATAATATTTTTCGGGTAGTGATTCCAAAATATTTGCAGTATTTGACAATTTTGTCAATGCAGTAATTAATGCATCAGGATATCTGGTTAATTCCAATGCTTTTTGATCTGCCCAATAATCGGCTGTTGCAGATATACTATATCTGAATAGAAAAGAAATGAAATTAAATATTACATAGACAGGATTAATAATTGTAAAAGCTAAAGATATTTCTATTTTTTCTTTCCATTCATAATGATCTTGATAAGGTAATAAAGTGAATATCACTATAAAAATTAACAATCCAAGATATAAAGGATTAAAATATGCCAAAAGAGCGAAAAAAATTATATAGGATACAAATCTTAATAAATCACGTAAAACTTCAATTCGAAGATAATATAAAATATTTTTTGACAATATTTGAGATATTTCATGGGCTAAGACAGCCTCTAATTCTGATTTTGTCAATAAATTAATCAAAGCTGTTGTTACATATATAGTATATTTTTTAGGTGATTTCAAAACAAAAACTGTTGGTTGTAAGTGGTTTAGAATTTTCAAATCTGGTGTTTTAATCCCAGCAGTTATAGATAGATTTTCAATAATATTTTGAATTTTTCTTTTATCTTTTTGTCTGGATTCTTTTATTCCTATTTTAGGATCATTTTTTATATAAATTGCATATAAAAGATAAAATATTATTAATGAAAAATAAATTATAAAAAATAATAAAAATTGCTCCTGCATAGAATATTCAAGGATTATAGTATAGGATAAAAAGACAGTTAAAATTATAATATAAAAAATAGCAAAAATTAGAAGACTTACAATTATAAACTTGTTATTTTTATTACTTTTTTGAAGATCGTAAAAAGTTTTTTCTTTAGAATCTTTAATTTTAAAGAAATTTTTAAATTCTGAAATTACCCAATAGGAAGTTAAAGTTGGTCTGGTGGCGATAAACCAATACATATATATAAAGATGCATAGAAATATTAATCGAAATAAAAATGTGATTAGAAAAAAATGTCCTTTTATAAAAAATTCATAGACGAACAATGTTGACTGATATAAAGAGAAGAAAAAAATAAAAGGGCTGAAGATTATAAAATAATATATAATTTTTTTATGAATTTTATATAGAAGAATTTTGTTTAAAATATATTCTAGAAAAAATCCGAATAAAAGAAATGTAAAGAAGATAATTAGAATTATCAGTCTTAAAATTTCAGGATCTTCATACATATATTATCCTTTTTATTCATATCTTAATGCGTCAATAGGATCAAGACGTGATGCTTTGGCAGCAGGATATAAACCTGCTAAAATTCCCAAGATTGTTGTAAACCCAACTACTCCTAATAGGAGCCATGAAGGAATATAGATTATTTGATCCACAGAGAACATAAAATCTCTTTCTGCTAGAACATTGTTTATTATCTTATTGCCTATTATAGCTAAAATTACTGTTAGTCCCATTCCAAGAACTCCACCTAAAAATCCAATCAGTCCAGCTTCGAAAGTAAAAAGTTTTCTGATTACCGCTTTTTTTGCACCACAGGCTCGCATTACTCCAATTTCCCGGGTTCTTTCGTAAATTGCCATAGCCATTGTATTGATAATTCCTATTGTGGCTATAAAAAGAGCAATTCCTCCAATAATTCCTAGAATAATTTTGATTATAAAAAATAATCTTAATATTGGTTCTAGAAATTCTTGAGCAGTGATTGTTCCCACTCCAATTTTTTCTATTTCTTCAGCTGTTTTTTCTGTATTATTTTCATCATCTATTTTTGCCAAAAGTGTATTATATCCTTTTTCGTCAATTTCATAATATGTTTTCAGAACTGGTTCTTGTGTTTCATACCAATTATCTTCATCTTTTGTTTCATCTTCCCATTCCCAACTTTGATAAGTCATAATATCTTTTGCCCAAGTATTGGTAATATAAATATTTCTTTCTTCAGGACCGGGGATGGTAACACCAATAATTTCTGCTTCAAGCTCTGTTGTTTTTTCACCTAATTCATCCCAAATTTCTTTTTTCGATCCAGGTTTAGGAATTTCAGCGCCGATTCCCATATATCCTTCATATGTATTAAATATTACTTTTTTTCCGATTATTTCTTCTGTTTTATCTTCATATCCGAAAGTATTTACATATCGTGGACCAATAATTATTTTTCCTTTTTTATCCTCTGGAGTGAAATTTCTTCCAAAAGACAATTTTTTTTCTCCAGCGGCATTAGGTTCAATGCTTTGAACTTCTGCTCTAAATTTTTTTTCTTCACCTTCTAATTTTACTGATTGTAAGGGTTGTACATATACTGAAGGACTTACATCAACTACATGATCAATTTCCTCTATTTTAGAAATGATTTCTTCATCAAGCGTTATTCCATCTTCATCAGATATTTCGCCATGACCAAAGGGACCCATTGTTTCAATATTAGCTGAAGGAACTATAGTTACTTGAGTGAGTACTCCTACAGCATCAATTTGAGATACAAAAACCCTCTCTACACTTAAAGCAATTGATACCAAACTAACTACTGCTAATGCTCCAATCAATACAGCTAAAATTGTTAGGAAAGTTCTTAATTTCCTGCGCCAAAGATTTTTTAGGGATAGTTTAATATAATCTATGAATTTCATAATTATTACCTATTTTAAAACTACAGAAATATAAACTGTAGCTTTGTTATTCTTTTGAAATTTTTCCATCATGAATACTAATTATTCTATCTGCAAATTGTGCCATCTGTTTATCGTGAGTCACCATTATTATAGTCATTTTGTTCTGGCGATTAAGTTTTTTCAAAAGACTGATAATATTTTCTCCTGTTTTGGAATCTAGATTGCCGGTTGGTTCATCAGCCAAGATAATTTTAGGGTCATTGACTAGAGCGCGGGCAACACTGACTCTTTGTCTTTGTCCACCGGAAAGTTGATTAGGTTTATGTTTTATTCTGTCACCCAGATCTACTAATTGAAGTGATTTTTTAGCTTTTTCTATTTTTTGTTTACCTGGGATTTTGGCAAAATATAAAGGTAGAGCAGTATTTTCTAAGGCGGTATACATAGGTTGAAGATTAAAAGTCTGGAAAACAAAACCAATTTCTTTGTTGCGATAGTGAGAAAGTTTTTTATCATTCAGATCAGAAATATCTTGGTTGTTTATAACAATTTTTCCTTTATCTGGAGTATCTAGCCCTCCAATTATATGCATTAAAGTGGATTTTCCAGATCCAGATGGCCCCATTATTGCGACAAATTCTTCATTTTGAATTTGAAGATTTATATCATCTAATGCTTTAATAATTTCATTACCCATTTTATATTTTTTGCTAACTTGGTTTAATTCAATCATTTTAAAATCCAATTAAAATTATTTACTTGACTTTATTCTATCAAAAAGTTGATATAAAGACAAAAAAAAGAGATTTTAATCTCTTTTTTGATGAAAAATATTTTATTGATGAGTAATTTAGCCAAAATTTTAACAAAAAAATAGGGATTATTTTCCCTATTTGATAATGCCAAAGGGGAAATCCTGCTTGGCCGTAGAGTTTTCGACTTATATATCTAAATTTTTGGTATCAGCCCGAGTAAGCCGCAGCTTAATCGGAGCGAGATTCCTTTATTTTTTTTATTATTCGAGTCGACGTTTCTCGGACTAAGCAGAGAAAACCCCTATAGTCATTTAACAATGTTTTAAAGATAATGTCTGTAATTTATATCACAAAAAATTGGGGATAACTGGATTTTTAGGCTGTGATACCTTATAATATCATAATATTTCTTTTATTTTTTCTATTTTTTCTTTATTTATAACAAATCTTCGCTGATCATCAATTTCTATTATTTTCTTTTGTTTTAATTTACCTAGAATTTTAGTTACTGTTTCCCTGGATGCACCAACAATTTCTGCAAGTTCTTCATGGGTATGTCTTTCATTAATTATAATATTGTTTTTTGTCTCTTGACCTTGTTTTTGTGCCAAGCGTAAAAGTTCATTTAATAATCTTACTGATACATTGCCTATAGCTAAATCTCTAATTCTACTGTCTGCTTCATTTAATTTGTTACTTAAATCTTTGATTACATTCATAGCTACTTCAGGCATCTCCTCCAAAATTTTTAAAAAATCTGATTTTGGAATAATACATAAGCTAGAGTCTTTTATAGCTTCAGCAAAATCTTTAATTTTATCATTTGTTTGGGAAGATAATAATGCATTTCCAAAAAAACCTCCTTTACTTATTAAATTAATAATTACTTTTTTTCCATCAATAGATAATTGATAAATTTCTACTTCTCCTTTTTTCACCAGATAAACTTTTTCTTTAGTTTCATAAGGAGTAAAAATCGTTTGATCTTTAGAAAAATTTTTAGAAATAGCTTTTGAAGCAATTTTTTCTTTTGCTTTTAAAGATAGATTTTCAAAAATATCTATTTTAGAAATGCACCATGTTTGTTTTTTATCTTCTTCCATAAATTCCTTTTTTTATTTAACTATTTTTGTATTAGCTATAATATAATATTTTTCAAAAAAACCTCACTTTAATTTGTGAGATTTCTTGAAATATTTTGCCAAGCTTTGATTATTTTCTCATTAATATCTATTAAAACAATTTTTTGTAAATTTTTTGATTGGAAATTTTTAATTACATCTAACATATTTTTTGCCGCTTCTTTAGGTGGTACTCTGCCCACTCCAGTTCCCATTCCAGGCATTGCAATTGATTTGAATTGTTTTTCTTCAGCAATTTTCAAAGCAGCATGGGTTGCTTTAGATATTTTATCATTTGTAGTTTTTTCGGTTGGATTTTCCATTGTTGGGGCATGGATAATTTCGGCAAATTTTAATTGACCAGCTGAAGTTAAAACAGCTTGTCCGATTGGAATAGGTGATTTGGAGATAGCTTGTTTTTCCGCATCTCTCCCCCCAGCTTTTTCAATTACTCCAGCTATTCCCCCACCCATATGACCAAAACTATTAGCCGGATTTACAATAACATCTATTTGTTCTTGTAAATCTAAAATACTTCCTTGTTTAATTTTAATTTCCATAGGCTTATCCTATAAGAAAAGATTAAATAAATATATAATTTTAACGTAGTGTTTGTCTTATTTGCATTTTTCTTCTTTCTAAATCTCTTTTTGCTCTTTTTACTTCTTGTAATTCTCTCTTTAGATCTCTTTCTTTATCCTCTAGATCTCTTTCTTTATCCTCTAGATCTCTTTCTTCTCTTTCTAATTTACGCAATTCATTTTGTAATCTGTTAATTTCATCACTATGTCCAAATTGTCGATACATAATAACTCCTTTTTTGTGCTTTTGTTATATTATATCATAAAATGTTTAAAAATATTGGCAAAATTAAATTTGTAAGTAATTTTATCAAGTCTAATCAGTTTAAAAATTAATATTTTTGATCATATTCTTTTTGATTTTTAAAATTGGTTTTTGAAGATCAATTTGTAAATATTTGGGATTTTTTACATAATCTGAATGGAAAGATGAAAAAATGGTAATAAATTTATCATCAAAAAGAAACTTATATCCTTTTTTTAAATAGCGATGGCCAGTAATCATTATATTTGCACCCACTGCTTTCATAAAATTTTCAAAAACATCTTTACCGAAAGTTCTTGTATCCCCTCCCCTTAAATTTTGAGCAAACCCTGATATTTCTGAATTTGGATCATTCCAGCAAACCTGATTAATTTTTTCCTGATCGGAGTTTAGGTCTAATAGTCTAGAGATAGGTTTATTGGGAATTCCTCCATGGACAGCTATTATTTTGTTTTCAGTAATTAACACTGAAGGTAGTGTTTCGTACAATTTGATATATTCCTTGTAGATTTGTTGGTATTCTTTTGGAAATTTTTGTTGCAGGATTTGTATAAATCCATAAATTTCATTCATCTCTTCACTTTCATGATTTCCTCGTAATAAAAAAACTTTATCAGGATAATCTCTTTTTAACATTAAAACAGAGTTTAATACTTTAATTTGAGCATCCCCCCTGTCTGTATAGTCCCCCAAAAAAATTAAATATTCATCTCCTTTTATTTTTTCTAAAATTGAACAAAGAGCTTTGAAATCTCCATGTAAATCACCAATAAAAATAGCTTTTTTATCACTGGGTAAAAAAATGATATTATTGTCAGTGAATGTTTCTTTTTCTTTTATATCAGATATTTTGTTTTTTAATTTCCCTTTTCCCTTTTTCTTTTCTTTAAGAAGAATATCAATTACTTGTTTGGTAAGTTTTTGAATTTGTGGGCTAGTTAATTTTTCTATTTTTTGTATAATATTTTCATACACTCGATTCATCCTCATATTTTTAAAACATAAAATGTTTATTATAATATTATATGTGATTTGTCCTTTAAATTAAAAAACTATTGACATTATATACTATATGTAGTAATATATTATATTGTATAATACTATATATAGTAGGTAATCCTTTGATTACATTCAGAGCAAGCTTAACAACTAAATAATAAATTTAGAAAAGAATATAGCAGAAAAGGGAGTGATTGATGTGGCAAAAGATGTAGAAGATTTACTTTGTGTTGTTTATTACTATCATAAAAAAGGCAGAGAGTCTTTGGTATGTCAAGTAATAGCTAAAGATGAATTTGAGGCTAGAAGAAAAGCTGGTGGAATTTTTTGTTTTTTAAATGATAGAATTGTTCATGTGGATGTGATGCAATCTGCTGAAGTTTTCTGGAAGAAAGAAAAGGATCATGAAGTAAAATATAAAGAATATCTTCCCATGGCTTTAAAATTTAAGAAAGAATATCAGAAGAAAAGAAATAGTGGTAGATTGGAAAGAGGATATAAAAAAGTGAAAAAAACAGGTAAATTGGTTTCAACTAAAAGAGATAAAAAGAAAAAAGGAAAAGCAATAGATGATCAACTTTCTTTTCTAGATTAATTCTTTGCCCTGTTTAAGGAGACGTAGAGAAATCTCGCGGTTTCACTCCTTAAGCAGGGTATTTTTTTATTCACTAATTCACTTTTTAATTATTAGATATACATCAGAAATATTTGTTCCTGTAAGATCAGTGAAAATCAAATCATCTGTTTTTTGGAAAAAGGTATATGAATCATTATTTTTTAAATAATCATCAATTTTTATTTTTAAATTTTTAGTTTTCTTTAAAGTATTTTTGTCTATTATAACCCCAGCAGCGTCAGTATTATCTTGACCATCAGAAGCGAAAGAACAGAAGGTGACATTTTCAGGGAGATGTTTGAGGGCGGATAAAGCTAATTCTGAACATCGTCCTCCCCTGCCTTTGCCAACTACTATAACAGGAGTTTCACCGCCAGCTAGGATAATTGAATTCTTATTCTGTTTTTTTGACTTCTCGGCTAGTTTTTTTCCAACAACTTTAGCCTCATCAGTTAGTGTGTTAGAATAAATTTCTGTTTTATATCCTAGTTCTTTGGCTTCTTTCTCCATTGCAGAAAGAAAAGTTTTGTTTGTTAAAAGCAATATATTATATGTTTTTCTAAATATTCCCTTCTCTTTTGGAGTTTCTATAAATTTAACTTTTGACAAATTATATTTTTTTGATATTTTTTCTGCTTCAATTTTTGTAGATTTGTTCAAGACTGTTGGACCTGAAGCAATAACATGCAGGTCATTTCCTGGTATATCAGAAAAGATTAAATTTATTAAAGTGGCAGGACTAACTTTTTGGGCTAACTTCCCCCCTTTTACTTTGGAGAGATGTTTTCTTACTATATTAACTTCTTGAATTGAAGCACCGGATGACAAAAGTTTTTTATTTATATTAATAAGTCTTTCTAAAGAGATTGTAGGATATTCTAGGAGTGCTGACCCACCACCAGAAATTAAGCATATTATTAAATCATTTTTTTTGGCATTCTCTGCTATTTTTAAAATCTTTTTTGTTATTTTTATATTTTTTTCTGAAACAATTGGGTGAGTACCTTTTTTAATTTTAATTATTTTTGTTTTTTTGGCTTTATTGCAAATTACTATTCCGCCAGTTATTTTATTGCCCAAAATTTTCTCTAATTCACATGCCATATCTGCTGAAGCTTTACCAGCTCCAATTACATAAATATTTTGAAATTTTGAAAGATCAATTTCTTTATTTTCTATTTTTAATTTATTGCCTTCAAATCTTAATTTCTTATCAAATACAGAAGAAGGACTGCATGCAAAAAGTCCTTCTGTTATAATATCTAAAACATCTTTATGAATCTTAGATTTTTTAATTAACTGATTGTAATTTATAATTGTTTTTTTCATATAAAAATCTAATAATTTTGTACTTCTATAAATGGTAGTAAAGTTATTTTTTATTAATATATTTTTTAAGGAATTTTAGACCTTGTTTTTTTGTTTTAAATTTTCCTTCTAATTGAGCATCAAAGACAATTTCCAAAAATTCACCGATTTTTGGACCAGATGACAGGTTGAATTCAACCATAATATCATTTCCATTAACCAATCTTTTTGGTGGAAGAGGTCTTGCCAGTTCTCTTTTCCACATTCTTTTTAATTTGTTATATAAACTTAAATCATGAGGCTTTGTACCCAAAGCGTCAGCTTTCAGTAGAGCCAAAAGATATTTAAACCTATGATCGTGTAGCCATCTTCTTTTTTTAGCAACTCTCATTTTTGGAATATCTCCCAAAATCATATGATATTCTACAAGCCAGGTGATTTCTTGAGTTTCTATTCTGGAAAATTTAAGTCTTTTGCAAATTTTGTAAGCCAATTCTGCTCCATGTTTGGCATGGCCGTTAAATCTGATTCTTGTTTTACCTTTTGTGGCAGTATCTGGTTTTCCAATATCATGTAATAGAACTCCCCAAACTAGTGTTAAAGCAGCATCAGAAGGTAAAGCTTTAAGTCCATCTAAAGTATGTCTAAAAACACCACCTTCTTTATGATATATTTTTGGTTGTTTTACGCCTTTTGTTTTCTCCACTTCTGGAAGTATATGTTTTAATATTCCTAATTTTGATAAATTTTCTATTGCCTCTTCCCTATTTTCTAGTCTTAACATTGCATTTAATTCTTCTCTGATTCGTTCAGCTGAGACTTTCTTAATTTTTGCTGCTAATTTTTTTACTGCTTTTTGGGTTTCTGGATTAAATTTAAATTCTAAAGCATTCTTAAATCTTACTGCCCGTAATATTCTTAAATGATCTTCGGTAATTCTTTTTTTGGGATTTCCAATAAATCGGATAGTTTTTTTCTTTAAATCTTTAAGTCCGTCAACATAATCTATAACTAATCCTCCTTTTAATTTTTTGACTATAGCTCCTTGTGTTTCATGTTTTTCTTTTATTTGAGGATAGGGATCAAAAAATAGTCCATTTATTGTAAAATCTCTTCTTTGGGCATCTTCGCGGGCTTCAGCAAATAAAACTCCTTTTGGCCTCCTGCCATCTTGATATTCTAGATCTTTACGGAAAGTGGCAATTTCAAATTCATGACCTTCCTCTATTGCTTTAATTACTCCAAATTTTTTCCCTATAGGAATAGTTTTGGAAAGAAGTTTTTCCACTTGATCGGGTTTGGCGGAAGTAACAATATCATAATCCTTGGGTTCTTTTCCTAGAAGCAGATCTCTTACTCCACCGCCAACCAATAGAGCTTCATGTCCGGCTTTATTTAAAATCTCTACAATTTTTGTTGCTGTTTTTTTCATAGTGTTTTTATTATAACTTAATTTTCACTTCGTTTAAATTATAGTTTAATTCTCACTTCGTTTAAATTATAGTTTAATTCTCACTTCGTTTAAATTATAGTTTAATTCTCACTTCGTTTAAATTATAGTTTAATTCTCACTTCGTTTAAATTATAACATTTTGAATAATCCTAAACCAGAGCAGAATTCAGTTCAGATCATAATAGCATAAATTTCAAAAGTATATTAATAGACACAAAAAGATGGTTTAGTAAAACCATCTTTTAATTTTTAAATAATATCAATTAATATTTTTATTAATCAATATTATTCTCTATAGTTTTTTTATAGCTGCATTTAGTACATACAATAACTTTTCCTTTTGTTTCCATCAAAGCGTTACATTTTGGACAAGGATCTTTATAAGGAATATTCCAAGTAGCAAACTTGCATTTTGGATAATTTGAACAGCCATAAAATTTTCTTCCTTTTTTGGTGTTTCTTTCGATGATTTGTCCTCCACATTCAGGACATTTGATTCCAACTTCTTTAATTAATGGCTTAGTAGTTTTACATTCTGGAAAACCTGAACAAGCTAAAAATTCTCCAAATTTTCCACTTCTTATTACCATATATTTACCGCACTTTTCGCATTTTTCAGATGTTTTCTTTTCAGGAATTTCAACTTTTTTGATTTTTTCATATTTATCCTGTAGATCTTTTTCAAAAGGTTTATAGAAATCTGAAATTATTGGAACCCACTTTTTTTCCCCTGAAGCTATTTCATCTAATTCTTTTTCCATTTTGGCAGTAAATTTAACATTGAAAATATCAGAGAAATGTTCTACCAATAAATCATTTACAATAATCCCTATTTCTTTTGGTTTAAAATATTTTGCTTCTTTTTCAACATAACCTCTTAATAAAATTGTGCTCATAATTGGCGCATAAGTTGAAGGACGACCGATTCCATTTTCTTCTAAAGTTTTTACTAAACTTGCTTCAGTATATCTTGCAGGAGGTTGTGTAAAATGTTGCAGGTGGTTTAATTTAATAAGATCTAAATTTTCTCCTTCTTGCAGTTTAGGTAAAATTTCTTCTTTTTGTTTTTCTTTCATTACTTTCAAAAAACCGTCAAATTTAACTGTTAAGCCACGTGCTGTAAATGTATAATTCTTTGCTTTTATGTCGCAAGTTATAGAATCTAAAATAGCCTTTTCCATCTGACAAGTAAGCATTCTTTTCCAAATTAAAGAATATAGCCTAAATTGGTCTTTATTTAAAAAATCTTTAATGCTATCTGGATCTTTTTGAATATAAGTTGGTCTGATTGCTTCATGAGCTTCCTGTGCTCCTTTTGCTTTTGTCTTGTAAAATTTTGGAGATTCGGGCAGATATTTTTTTCCAAATTTTTCTTCAATTAATTTTCTTGCTTCAAAAATAGCCTCTTTGGCTAAATTTACAGAATCAGTACGCATATAAGTTATAAGACCCACTGATCCTTCTGGGCCTAATTTTATTCCTTCGTAGAGTTGTTGGGCTAAAAACATTGTTTTTTTTGCAGAAAATCCCAGTTTTGAAGATGCTGTTTGTTGTAAAGTAGAAGTGGTAAATGGCGGTTTAGGGTTTTTGGCAACTTCTTTTTTTTCAATTTTCTCTATTTTATATTCTGAATTCTTAAGATCAGAAATTATTTTATTAGCTTTTTTTTCAATTTCAATTTCTAATTTATCAATTCTTTTATCATCTTTTTTAGTCAATAGAGCTTTAAATTCTTCAATATACTGTAAACTATCGTCTGTAGTTTGTTTTTTAAGTAATGCTTCTATTGTCCAATATTCTTGTGGTTTAAATTTTTCAATTTCTCTTTCTCTTTCTACAATTAATCTTACAGCAACTGATTGGACTCTTCCTCCAGAAAGTCCTCTTTTTACTTTTTCCCATAGAAGAGGAGAAATTTTATAACCCACTAATCGATCCAAAACTCTCCGGGCTTGTTGAGCGTCAACCAGATCCATATCAATTACCCGGGGATTTTTAATTGCATTAGAAATAGCACTTTTAGTTATTTCGTAAAAAGTAATCCTTTTTATTTTATCTTTAGGTGATTTTGTAGCCGATATAACATGCCAGGCAATAGCTTCTCCTTCCCTATCTAAGTCTGTTGCCAGATATAAAACTTTTGCTTTTTCTACTTCTTTTTTCAAACGATTTACATTTTTTCTACATCTTGTAGGAATTATATATTTTGGTTTAAAATCATGTTCTGTATCAATTCCTAATTCTGCTTTAGGTAAATCGCGGACATGACCATAAGTGGCTACAACTTTATATCCCTTGCCTAAATATTTTTCAATTGTTTTCGCCTTTGCCGGTGATTCAACTATAACTAAGTTCATAGATTCCTCATTAATATTAATAAATTGATATTTACTATCTTCCAATTATATATTGCATACCCCCTAAGTTTTTAACTTTTCCTTTCATTTCCATTAAAGTCAATGTACTGGTGACAGCTGCTGTATCCAGTTTACTTTTTTTAACTAAATTGTCAACATGCACAGGTTCTTTATTTAGAAATTCTAGTAAGATTGTTTCTTCTCTAGTGTCTGGAATTATATTAGAAGTTTTAGTATATTCTGAAGCTTGGTTTAAATTTAATTCGTCTAAAATATCTTCAAAAGAGGTGACTGATTTTGCTCCCATTTTAATTAAGTTGTTGGGGCCAATACTATTTTTACTATAAATATTTCCTGGTATTGCAAAAACTTCTCTGTTTTGTTCTAAGCTATGTTTGACAGTTATTTGCGCTCCGCTTTTTTCTGCACATTCAGTGACCAAAGTGCCCAATGATAAGCCAGATATGATTCTGTTTCTAGCAGGAAAATAATGTCTTAAAGCTGGAGTTCTAATTGGATATTCAGAAATTACAGCTCCGCAATTTGCAATTTGATCTGCCAGTTTTCTATTTATCGACGGATAAATAGAATTATTATCTAATCCACAGGCTAGGACAGCGATAGTTCTTCCGCCGACATCTAAAACAGCTTTGTGTGCTTGAGTATCGATTCCTATTGCCAAACCACTTACAATAGTTAATCCACTTTTTGCAATATTATAGGCTATTTCATAAGTTATTTGTCTTCCATAAGAGGTTGCTTTTCTTGCTCCTACAATTGAAATAGCAAATTTATCTTCTTTTTTAAATTGGCCTTTTATATATAACAAAGCTGGCGGTGAGTGAATTTCTTTAAGTAATTTTGGATATTCTTTATCTAGAAAAGTTATAGCTTTAATATTTTCTTTTTCTAGTTTCTCCATTTCAGAATCAGGATCAATATTTTTTTGCATATTTAAAATTTGGTAAGCTATGTCTTTTTCTATGCCTGCTTTTTGAAAATCAGACAATGTAGCCTTCCAAGCAATTTCCAAATTACCAAAAAATTTTAATATTTTTCTAAATCTTACAGGACCTATTTTTGGATTTTGGGAAAAAGCCACCCAGTATTTTAAGTCATTATTCATTGTTAATTTTTTCTAAATTTATTTCAAACATTTATTGTTTTTTCTTCTATTTCATATTTCATTGATTTTTTGATTTCTTCTATAGTTTTTTCTATTATTTCATCTAATATTTCCATTTCTTTTTCACTAAATTTTTGCAGGACGTATTTTTCAGCTGGAATTTTGTCTGTTTTAAGAGTTTTAATTCCTACTCTTATTCTTGGAAATTTTTCAGTACTCAAATTATCAATAATTGATTGTAAACCTTTATGTCCTCCTGAACTTCCTTTGAACCTTATGCGAATTTGACCTAGTTGTAAATCAATATCATCAGATATAATCCAAATATCTTTAGATGAAATTTTGTAATAATTAAAAACTTTAGCTACAGCCTTTCCTGAATTGTTCATAAAAGTTTGAGGTTTAGCTAATAATATTTTTTCATTATTGACCTGACTTTTAGCAATTTCTGTATTAAATTTTTTATTTAATGCAAATTGACTATAGCCTGTAGTCTGCAATTTGTTGACTATTATAAATCCAACATTGTGTCTTGTTTTATTATATTTTTTTCCTGGATTGCCTAATCCGATAATTATTTTCATTTATTTCTCCAAAAAAATTATTTTTTCAGGTAATTTAATTTTTAATTTGTCATGTATAAATTTTAATATATTTTTATGATAAAAATAAAATATTGCCAAAATAATTATACTAATAATAAATGTTATTATTTCCCACCAGGCTTTTGGCAAATTTATAATATTGGCGCCAGTGATATTGGAAACAATAATGACTGGGAATCTTCCTAAAAGAGCTATAATTACTAAACTTGAAATTGGGATTTTTGTTAATCCTGCTATATGATATATTATATCGTCAGGAAAAAAAGGTAAAAGAAATATTACAAAAAAATTAAAGGCCCTTTCTCTTTGGATAAAAAATCAAATTTTTTTATAATTTTTTGGGGAATTAATTTTAGAACTAAAGGTTGTCCAAATATTCTTGCTAAGTAAAAAACAGTAAAAGAACCCAAAACTAACCCTAGGAGACTGTAGATTGTTCCCCAAAACCATCCAAAAATACATCCAGAAACAACTCAGGTTATAAAGGCAGGAATAGGGGCGATAATAATTTGGAGAATTTGAATTAGAATAAATCCAATAGGTGCTAGAATTCCAAAATCAGAAATAAATTTTTCTAAACTTTCTCTTTCAGAAAATAATTCTAAAATAGGATTTAAATATAAAATAACCAGTGCAATACTGATGATTAATAAAAATAATGTAATATATTCAATCCAATTTATTTTTTTCATGTTTTTTTTCTTTTAAAATAATTTTAATTGCTGTGCCTTCAAATCCAAAATTTTCTCGAATTTTATTTTCTAAATATCTTAAATAAGAAAAATGGAAACATTTACGATTGTTTATAAAAAAAACAAATTTTGGAGGATTGATATCAGCTTGAGTAGAATAATAAATTTTACCAGGTATGTTTTTAAATCTTGAAGGAGGATGATGAATTATAACCCCAGAAATTATTTTATTTAATTTTTTAATTGATATTTTCTTTTTTCTTTCTTTATCTATTGTGAAAAATATTTCCCACAAGTTTGAGACATTTTTGCCGGTTTTTGCGGAAATAAAAATTACAGGTGCCCAATATAAAAATGAAAATTTTTTCTGAAGAAGATTGATATATTGTTCTTGAGTTTTATTTTTGACTAAATCCCATTTATTGACTACTAAGATTATTCCACATTTTGCATCTTGAGCATATTTTACAATATGGGCATCTTGTTTTGTTGAACCTTCTTGACCGTCAATTAAAATTAAGACAATATCAGTCCGTGAAATAGCCCATAAAGCTCTTAGAACACTGAACTTTTCTATACCTTTTTCAATTTTTCCTCTTCTGCGAATTCCTGCAGTGTCGATTAAATTAATTTTTTTACCTTTGTGAATAATTTGTGTATCAACAGCGTCTCTTGTTGTTCCTGGTTTTTCATCAACTATATTTCTTTCTTCGCCTAGAAGACAATTTAGAAGTGAAGATTTTCCTACATTAGGACGACCAACAATGGCAATATTCATTAAAATTTCAGAATCAGCTTTTTCCTTTTTTTTAATCAATTTTAATATGTTTACAATTTTATCTAATAGGTCACCAGTTCCAGTTCCATGCAAAGCAGATATTGCGATAGGTTTTTCTTTTCCCAAACCTAAATCAGAAAATTTCTCTGCATCCTCTTGTTTTTTTAAGTTATCTGCTTTGTTAACTGTAAGTACAACTTTTTTTTCTGACTTTCTTATTAGATCAATAATTTTTTTATCTGATGCTGTTAGTCCTTGTTTTATATCAATTAAAAAAATTATTAAATCGGCAATATGAATCATTGATTGAATTTGACTTTGAATATTTTTTCCAAGAGAATCTTTTGTATAAATATCTAATCCACCTGTATCAATAAGATTAAAATTATAATTTTGCCATTCTATTTCACCATATAATCTATCCCTGGTGGTACCAGGGATTTTTGAAGTCACAGCAATTTTTTTTCCTAGGAGACGATTGTATAAAGTAGACTTTCCTGAATTAGGAGAACCCACTATTGCTACTATTGGTTTCATAAAAATTAGTTATTAGTTAATTGGTTAATAAGTTAATAAGGAATTAGGAAAATTCACCAAGTATATGTAGAGAAAGTCCAGTCTATTAATTTTTGACTTTCATAAGTTCTATTAGGACTGTTTAATACTACGGTAATTATTTGATGACTGTTTTGTAGGGCTGAAGTTACTAGACATTCACCAGCTTTGTCAGTAAATCCTGTTTTTACTCCAACTACTTTTGGATCAATCCCCAAAAGCTTATTCGAATTTACTAATCGATGAGAAATGCCACTTTGTGATGTAAATTGATAATCTTTAGTTTTGACAATTTTTGCAAATATAGGATTTTCCAAAGCATGTTTTGTTAATAAAGCAACTTCATATGATGTACTATAATTTGAAGGGGCGTCAAAACCAGCAGAATTAAAAAAAGAAGTATCATTAAGCCCTAGATTCTTTGCTTTTTTATTCATTAATTCAGCAAACTTTTCTATCGAGCCAGATGTATGTTCGGCTAAAGCCATTGCAGCATCATTAGAAGATGATATTAAAAGACCATATAAAAGATTTTCTACTTTAACCTCTTCCCCTGTATATAAAAGCATACTATCTCCTTCAGTAGAAATAGCATTATAACTTATTATAACTTTATCTTCAAGTTGGCAGTTATCTAAAACTACTAAGGCTGTTATAATTTTTGTTATACTGGCAATTGGTTTGTGAATATTTGCTTCTTTTTCCCAAAGAATTTTTCCTGTTCCTATATCTAAGACACAGCCGGATTCAGCCTCTATTTGTAAAAGAGATGTTTCAGGATTTTTTTCGGGCAAAGGCAGTATATTTTCTGATATAATATTCTTTTGTTTAAGATAAAAAAAGTTTTTATTTTGATTATTAGAATATTGATTTAAATTTTGACTTTCGGTGATTTCAGCAGATTCAGTTTGAATAGCAGGTTTAAATATATTATATTTCAAAGATAGATTTGAAAATCCGCTTTGTGCTCCTATGATAAAACCAGCCTGTTCACTTAATATTAAAAAAATAATTATTAATTTAGTTAACATAATAATATTTAATTTCCAATGGCCAAATTAGAATGATGAAAAAAATTAGTCTATAGTCTATAGTTTTAATTATTAATTTAATTTATAGTGATTTGTTGTTGGTCTTTTTATTATCTATTAGCCAATAACTATTTCATCTGTTCAACTTTTAAACTATTTACTTTTGCATTTATTGATTAATTGGTCATTTATTTATTAATCTTTCGATTTTTCTTTTTGGATGAAATTAGTTCAAATTTCAATTCTTCTGAAGATTTTTCTTTACCTTTCAAATTATTTTTTTCTCCCTCAAGAAGTTTTTTTAAATTTCTCACTCCAAAATATTGAATAAATTCCATTGTTGTTCCGTATAAAATAGGAAGTCCTTTACATCCTTTGTGTTCTATTTGAGTAACAAATCCCCTAATTTGTAGATTATGTAATACACTTTCTGAATCCACTCCTCTTATTTTTTCAATTTCTTGCCTTGTTATTGGCTGATTATAAAAAATTATAGCAAGAGTTTCCAGGGATTCTTTAGTTAATTTTCTTCCTAAAGTTTTTGTTAGATATTTAGATAAAAATTTGGAATTTGAATGTGCAGGAATCATTTGAAAGAAATTTCCTTTATTTACAATTTGTATTCCTCTCTTTTTGTATTCAGAAATTAATAAACCTAAAACCTCTTGGACTTGAGGTATAAAACTACCAGTTAGGCTTGATAATTCTTTTATAGAGACTGGTTTTTCAGCCACAAAAAGAATACTTTCAATAATTTTTTTTAGCTTTTCTTCAGATATCATAATTAAAATTACAAATTCCAAATTACAAGCTACAAATAAATTCCAATGACCAAAATTAGAATGTTTGATATTTGGTACTTGTGATTTGGTGCTTTAACTATTATGGTGTTATTCTTGTTAAATCTCGAGGGAAAAGACGAGCTTGTCGAATATTATCTAAATTTAGGAGAGTCATAGTTAATCTTTCCAGTCCTATACCCAATCCTCCATGAGGAGGCATTCCATATTTAAAAATGTCTAAATAGAAAGTGAAATCTTTAGGATCAAGTCCTTCTTTTTTTATTTTTTCTTTTTGCATTTTATATTCATGAATTCTTTGTCCACCTGAAGTTAATTCCAATCCTCTGAATATAAGATCAAAACTTAATGTATAATCAGGATTTTTAGAATCAGGCATTGTGTACATTGGTCTTTTTTTAGCTGGATAGTGTGTTATAAATAAAAATTCAGAATTTAATTTTTTTGCCGCATAATCACTGATTAATTTTTCTTCTTGAGGATGCAAATCAAATTTATTTTTACATTTTTGTTTATATTCTTTTTCAATAATTTCTTGAACTTTTTCAAATTTTAATATAGGAATATTTTTAGGAACTTTTGGAATTTTGACTCCAAATTGTTCAAATTCTTTTTTGCAATTTTTATTTAACTGACTTACCATATATTCTAAAAATCTGTTTTCTAATTTTATTACATCTTTTTCATCTTTGATAAATCCCATTTCTAAATCTAAACTTATACACTCATTTAAATGTCTGGAAGTGTTATGTGGTTCTGCTCTGAATATTGGTGCTACTTCAAAAACCCTTTCATATACCCCTACCATTATTTGTTTATAGAATTGGGGACTTTGAGATAGATAAGCCCATTTGTCGAAATATTTAACTTTAAAAATATTAGCGCCACCTTCTGCACCTCCTAAGACGATCTTGGGAGAAAAAATTTCAGTAAATCCTTCTTTGATTAAAAATTCCCTGAATGTTTTAGCAATTTCCGATTGGACTTTAAATATATTTCTTATTTGAGGATTTCTTAAAGTTAATGTTCTTTTGTCTAAAATTGTATCTAGGCCAGCTTTAAGTTCTTTTTTATTTATAGTAACAGGCATATCGTCATAAACTGGTGAAATAATATTAATTTTTTCAGCCTGTATTTCCACACCATTTGGGGCTCTTTTTTCTTTTACTATTTTACCGGAAAGTGAAACGACTGTTTCTGAGTTTATTTTTTTTAATTTATTTGTTTCTTTTTTGGAACTGACTACTGCTTGAATTTGTCCTTTCCCATCTCTTAAAATAATAAAATTTATACCCCCTAATTCTCTTATTTGATGTATCCATCCTGAAAGTGATACTTTTTTGCCTATATATTTAGGAGTGTCAGTACTATAAACTCTGGACATTAATTCCTCCTTTTTATATTAATCCTATTTATTAACAACAAATAACTCATAATAAATAACTATTACTTTTATTTCAGTATAATTTTTTTCTAATAACCGGTCAAGGAGTAAAAATTGTTAATTAAAAAAATGAAAGCAGATCAAATGATCCACTTTCATTTTATTTATATTACAAAATTAAACAGGTTATTTCTTTTTATTCTTTGCTAATGATTCTTTTATCTTGGCTACGACGTCTTTTGGCATACATTGAGATTTTATTAAATAATCATCAGCACCAGCTGCCAATCCTTTAACTTTGTTTGATTCTTGTTCTAAAGCAGTTAAAATAATTACAGGAATGTGAGAGATTTTAGGTGTAGATTTTAAGATGTCTAGTACAGCAAATCCATCAATCTTTGGCATCATTAAATCTAATAAAATTAGATCTGGATTTTCAGCAACAGCTTGGGCTAATGCTTCTTCCCCATCTATAGCAGAAACTACTTTATATTCCTCCATTTCTAGTCTGGTTTGATACATATCCTTTAAAGGTATGTCGTCTTCAACTATTAAAATTTTTGCTTTTTCTCCTGTCATATTTTCCTCCTAAGTCTCTACTATCTATTTATTATAGAGACTTATACCCTATCGGCCTGTCTTGTTGCTCGTTTTGCCGTCCGTTTTGTCGAATCGAGGCAAGAACTAGAAGTGGATGACAGGGTATTTACATTTATTAGTTATTATTTTTATATATAATATACATTATTTTTTAATTTTAATCAAGTTATTTTAATTCTATATCTTTTTATTTTTTTTGGCAAATATTATTTGATAAGTTAGTAAGTTTTTAAATTGCTAAGGGAAATATTTTTTATTATATATATTCTTTATTTCTTTATCGGTAGCCAAACCTCAAACTTAGAACCTACATTAGGTTGAGATTGAACTTTAATCTTTCCTTTATGTAAATCTATGATGGATTTAACAACATAGAGACCCAGGCCTGTACCTTCATATTCTCTGGTATAGGAGGTGTCTATCTGATAGAACTTATCAAAGATATGAGGAATATGTTTCTTATCCATTCCAACACCTGTATCTTCTATTGTGATAACAATGTTTTTAGTTTTAGGTTTTTGGCCTGTCCTTTGTAGCTTCTCGCCGTCGCGTAGCACTTTGGCGGAGCACGGTAGCGAAGAAGGATGAACTGATACAATAATTTGTCCAGTCTTGGTAAACTTGATAGCATTTGTAATAAGATTTAATATAACTTCTTTTATTAATACTGGGTCTATGTTAATTTTAGGAATTGAATCTTTGGATTTATTGAGTATTAATTCAAGATTTCTTTTGTCTGCTTTAGGTTTTAATTCATAGAATGCTTCTGATACTATTCTTTTGATATTAGAAGGGAGTTTATTGATTGATATCTTTCCATGTTCTATTTGTGAGGCAGATATGAGGTTTTTGATTAATAAATGGGTTCTTTTTGTTCCTTGGAAGGCTTGTTTTATAAATTCTAAGGCTTTTTTGGATAGTTTTCCAACTTTTCCTTCTAATACCATGGATAGATAACCTTCTGTTGCTGCAATGGGAGTATTAATCTCATGAGTGGCTATGGCTTGGAATTCCTCTTTGAGTTTGTCTAATTCTTTTCTTTCTTCAAGAAGTTTCTGAATTCTTTTTTTGTCTGAAGCCATTTTAGAATAAGATTGGGCATTTTTGATGGATATGGCTATTTGATGGGATATTAGAGTTAAAAACTTAATATCTTCAGATGTCCAGGCATCTCCTGACTTCTTGTTGGATAATACCAATAGTGCTATTGGTATGTTTTCTATCTTTAAGGGTACTATTAAAGATATGTCTAGTTTCCTTAATATCTTTTTATCTTTATCTTTTTCTTTTAATTCATCATAAACTAATATATTCTTGTCATTTATAATTTTCACTAATTTTTGATATTTGGAATTTGGAATTTGGAATTTATCATATCCTATAGAACATCTATTACATTTTTTCTTTGAATTATTTTCATCGCTATTTTCACTCCATTCACTTGTCAAAATTGCTATCTTTTCTACTCTTAACTCTTTGTATAGAAGATAAGTCAAGGATTGTAATAGGGGTTCAAGAAGTAATATAGAATTAGTAATGTCTCCTATTTCATCTAAAAGTACATCTGGGTTATATCTTCCTTTAGCAAATAATCTGTCGGTATATTTCTCAAATAATCTTTTTAAAGGATTAAAAGAAAAAATAGCTATAATGATTACTAAGATATGAAAAATATTTTGATTAACAGCTATTTGATATTTTTGGATGATTAAATAGGCAATCAAAGCATCAATTCCAGCAATAATACCAATAATTAGAGAATAAACCATGGATTTCAAAACTAAAATTCGAATATCCATGAAGCGGTGCTTGATTATTGCATATGCGTTGAAAGCAACAAAAATTAAAGAACTTGGTGAATCTAAATTTATCAAAGAGTTAATGTTAAATATTGGAAGAATTGTATTGAAAGTGATTACTGAAATTCCAAACAAAAATACACCAATAAGTATAAAAAGTATTTGATTTTTTTTAACGCCTGTTGTTTTTTTATAAGATGTAAATAAAATGACTAATAAAGAAATATAAGAAGCTAAAATATAAAAAACAAAAAGAAAGAAGAAACTACCATATATTACTGGAATTCCAATACTTACAAAAGAAACAACATCTTTTATTATTAGTGGTGTTAAAGAAAGAATAAAAAGAATAAAACCAGTTACATAAAACAGAAAAATAAATTTATTTTTACCTTTACAAAAAATATATGCCCAAACAGGATAACTTATCATTGCAAATGATCCTGTTGCATAAGTTAATCTTACCCAAAAAAGAGTCTGAAAAATAAACATAAGAAAATTTGTAAATACCCAAATACTGGTAAATAAAGTAAGAATAAAAAAGCTAATATTAATCCAAGATTTAGAATTGCGTTTAAGTACAATTAATCCAAGAAATAAAATTAATATTGCAGTAGTTAAATTAATTATTTTAAAAAATGTAATCATTATTTCTCCTTGGCAATCGGCAGCCAAATTTCGAACTTACTCCCCACATTAGGTTTAGATTGAACTTTAATTGTACCTTTATGTAAATCTATAATGGATTTAACAACATAGAGACCCAGACCTGTACCTTCATATTCTCTGGTATAGGAGGTGTCTATTTGATAGAACTTATCAAAGATATGAGGAATATGTTTCTTATCCATTCCGACACCTGTGTCTTCTATTATAATAACAATATAAGATTTAGATTTGTGAAGAGTCCGACTCTGCACATTAGGTGTTTTTGCTTGCCCTGAGCGAAGTCGAAGGGTTCTTTGGTTATTTTGTTCTTTGGCTATTTGATCAACTGATATAGTAATCTTTCCTACTCTGGTGAACTTGATAGCATTTGTGATAAGATTTAATACTGCTTCTTTTATTAATACAGGGTCTATGTTGATTTTGGGAATATTATCACTAGATTTGTTGTATATCAATTTAAGGTTTTTTTTGTCTGCTTTAGGTTTTAAATCATATACTGCTTCTGATATTATTCTTTCTATACTAGAAGGAAGTTTATTAATATTTATCTTTCCATGTTCCATTTCAGCAGCAGATATGAGGTTTTTGATTAATGAATGGGTTCTTTTTGTTCCTTGGAAGGCTTGTTCTACAAATTCTTTAGATTTTTCAGAT